>Ga0272448_1001271_pt1 | contig 34601 bp, 37 predicted proteins | sample YNPCB0191_FD_202220 | JGI IMG/M metagenome (GOLD analysis project Ga0272448, IMG submission 202220) | Hot spring sediment microbial communities from Yellowstone National Park, WY, United States - YNP-CB-019-1 | ecosystem: Environmental > Aquatic > Thermal springs > Hot (42-90C) > Sediment...
TTGATGATTGTCGGATGATACACATGGGGTCAACCTCGCGAGCCTTGTAACCGCCACCAAACATCGGCGTGATGACTTTGAGCTGGAGCCTTAACGGCTGTGGCGCTTTCGGTGGAGACCATTTAGGAAAATCGGCTAAGTTACTTCGCATACGCTGTCTCGTTTGTTAGTTTGCGGATTTGGTTATCTGTTTCCCTATTAAGTTTTGTAGTTCCAGAAACATAAATAGTATCGTTATAAACACGTTTTGAATTTGAATAAACCCAAGTGTTGCCAACATTTAAAGGCAACAGTAAAGAATCGCTTGATTTGTCTGGAATTGAAGGAATTAATTTCTATTCACAGCTCCGCACTGTCAGTCACATTACATCAACCAACCTGGCTTTTTACAAAATATTTTGTGTACAAATCCGTCAGATACGGACTAAACTACTACAGGTGCTAACAATCTTACGTACTTACTCTCTACATCTACTACCAACGAGTATTCTATCGGTTCTATTCTTATTATAACCTTACATTTATTGCCGCTGTCTACTACTCTACCTTTGTATCCTGCAAACATTCCTTCAACTATCTCTACTTCATCGTTCTCTTTGTATTCTTCGTTTGATATCAAAACTACTTCATCACACTTTTCTGCTTTCTTCAATAATTCAATCTCTTCATCTCGAATATATGCTATCCGTCCATGAAACTTTACTACGTTTACAATTCCATTTACTGTGAACATCTTTAAATATTGTGTAGGATTGGGATCTACAAAAACATAGGATGGAATAAGTGGAACATCTACTAATTTCACTCGGTCGCTCCAGCGATGATATTCCTTCTTCAAAGGAATGTATGCTTCAATACCCATCAGCTCTAATTGCCTTTGAACTTGCTTCTCGTGCCGAGCTTTCGTATAGATGGCGATCCATTTATTTTCTTCTCGACAATTCTTAATGGAGTATTCGTTTATCGTCGAGGGACACATTGAGTTCATATTCCCAAGAAAGATTTACTTTCCCAATTAAAACGATCCCAATTAATTAATCAATAGTGAATAAATGAATGATAAAATTTATAAAAATCCAAATTAAAAGTCAAGTGTTTTTTTAAGATAAAATCTAATCACAAAAATTATCCACTAATTAACAAATAAAAAAGTACTCCATAATAAAATAGAAGGCTTTTAAAAAAGTGGGTGCCTGCAATATACTCTACGGGAAATATCCCGTTGAGTCAACATCCTTTAAAAACAACTTAAAATCAAACACACACTCAATTATATTAGCTGCGATAATCTCCATGCTCATACAATACAAATCCGCGATACCCGCAGCAGGAGGGGAAAATGGTTACGAACAAGAACCAAAAGAAATTCTCAGATTCTTAAAAAAGTCCCAATCATTTGATTTTTCAGGGTTTTCATCATCGGAGATTGGACTAATTACAGAGATTGTGATTGGCTGAATTTGAAAATAGGGAGAAAATAAAAATAGGGGTGGTTTTCCGCTTTTCTGAATCCCGCTCTGCTGGACAATATAGGTTCAGTTAGTCGAAGTTATCATAAATAATAATGTCATGTGGACAAGTATCCTTTACCATAACAAGTTTGACACTTACCGTTCCCGTGACACGACTTGCACTTTTGGCTTTGGTCCGATAGGGATTTCACTAATGCTTCCGCTACATTCAACTCGCCAGCACTCCCATGAGATTCTGAACAAACACCATTGCCTAGGTCGTAGTCAAACAGTTGATTACCATCGCAATCAGGACACTTTATTCTTGCTATGAGGAATCACCTCCTTCCAAGATGAATGAAAAAGTCGCCAGCATTTTCTATTTGCGGTTTGCGTTTCTGATAATTACACATAACGGGTAACGCTATGTGCCGTTTTAATGGCATATAGCCTATGTTATCGGTTGGATTTTGGAGTTTCACCATTTCCACTTCCTTCTTTTTTACTAACGATCGGGTTCAGCCGCGTTGCGGAGCGCAGCGGAGCAACGTCGGCTGCAACCCGTTGTTGGGCGGCTTTTTGAATTGTTATGACCCATCGGCTTCCCCTGTTTCCAGTCTAATGCGAAATAGTTTCATGTCCGAATTCGGAATGCTAGCTACAAATTGAAATCTATCGTCAGACATTTTTCCCACGTATAGAGATTTGAGAGCTTCTCTTGGGGCAGGAAGTAAAAGATAATTTGCTCTGTATTTCTGAGCTACTTGGTAGATGATTTCAAGATTCTCATTTGGAATTTGGATGGCTTTGTATCTAGTCGAATAATATAATTCCCAAGGATTTCTCGTCATAATTATGATTTCTTCATGTTTCTGTTCACGTGCATCGTTTGTAACTATCTCCTTAAGCGTGGCAAGTTGCTTACCCAAATAAACGTTGGAATCAATAATTGACTTCGTGGAGGATATGCTCTGATAAGAGAACAATGCGACAACAGCAAAGATACTTAAAGCAACTGCGGTTTTTGATAAGATAGTGCGGTTAATAATGTCGACCGCAATTACTACCAGAAATGGAATTACGGCCATGCTACTTCTCCTAAATCCACCAGCGGAGCTGGGGAAGGTGGCAATGAAAGTATAAAACGCAAAAATGATTCCAAGGAACAGAATGGGTGGCAAGTACATTGCCCATCTCCGTCGCTTTTCCGAGGAAGCAATGAAATCCAAAGCACCGACGAGAGTGAAAATACTCAGAAACTCGCCCAAAGAGTTAAATAGTGTACTAGTATTCGAAATTACCATTCGCGCTTTTGACTTAATAATGTTGGACAGTCCCCACTTCAAGTAGCTATGCAGTGAAAGCTCTTTTGAGTAGGAATAGAGATCTTCATATTGAGTAAGAAACATAGTTTTGGAAGGACCTGCGGGAAATAGCGATCCGAATGTTCTGTAGTTGGAAACAATCAACGGAGAAAGAAGTGCAATGTATAGCCCCAACGCGAGCAAAGCATACATAAGTTTCATTCTAAAATGTTGTTGTCGAGACAACAAAATCATACATAGGAGTACTGGTAAGAGCAATAACCCATCTTGTCTTGTGAGGTGACCCAATCCAGCGAGAGCTGATGATAGAAGGAAGAATCTGTGATCCGTCAAACCTTTTATCATACATAATAGACTCGATGACACAAACAATGTATAAAAGATTGTTGAATCTGTTAGCAAGGAGTAATTGAAAAGGGATGGCACAACAAGGACTAAAATAGAAGAGCAAAAAGCGACAAGACGAGAGTCGGAATAGACCTTGCTGATAAAGTAGGTCAATACCGACAGAGCCAAACCTGCAATGATGGATGGCAACAATGCTACAAACAAGGATTTACCAAAAACAAATAATGGTAGGCTTATGATTACCGAAGTAAGTGGCATCCAATAGTCATTACTTGAATGGCTGATGGTTTCAGGACTGCTCAGGTAATTCCATATGTAGTCAATTTGGAATCCCTTGCCATCAACGATGTTTTCCGCAACAGTGTAATAGAAGGCATAATCCGCATGACCAGGATGTTGTGCGATGTTTGCTAGCATAAGACGAAGTGAGCCGCAACCTAAGATAACCACAAGCAAAATGATAGAAAATTGCCGTTTATGAAAGGTTGCTTCTATCTCTTTAGCATGTTCACTCGATGTCATGGCGAGTCTCCTTTTGGAATTCTCCGTACGGTTTGCCATTGTTGAAATTTGACATCTTATCATCTCCATTTCGATTTTGAGCCCAACATAAGATTAGGTGTACTAATGAAAAAAGCAAAAGTTGCTCTTTATGACAATCTAATCCATGTTGCTCGTTAATTGTTAACTGTTTATTATTCATAAATTTAATCGCATTTTTCTCAAATCCATTTCAACAAAGCGAGTATCGTTGTTTGCCGTGTTATGTATAGTTAATTAAAGAAAGATGCAATTTAAAGAAATCAAAATTAAAGGTCAAGTGTTTTTTAAGAATAAATCTAATCACAAAAATTATCCACTAATTAACAAATAAAAATACTCCATAATAAAATAGAAGGCTTTTAAAAAAGTGAGTGCCTGCAATATACTCTACGGGAAATATCCCGTTGAGTCAACACCCTTTAAAAACAACTTAAAATCAAACACACACTCAATTATATTAGCTGCGATAATCTCCATGCTCATACAATACAAGTTCGCTGAGGTTAAAGCAAAATTGAACCAGTCTTAAATGAAAATTTCTTGTTTCCTAAAAACTCCCAACCCCTTAATTTTCCAGAGATTTCACAATCTGAATTTGGACTAAAAGGATTTCCGGAATTAATTCTCGTTCATCGAGTTAGCGAATGGTTGCTCTCATAATCGTCTTAATATATTGAAACCGTTTTGAGGGTTTAAATCATATCATAGGATAATTTTGGTTTTCAAAGGCAAATAGAAAAATTTTAATATATAAAGAAATTAAATTGGGAAATTAAAAGTTGGATAGCTGTAAAGACAATAATGACAAGTGTTTGAGGGCTTTTTACATTTTGGTTTGAATTTAGAAAAGCAATTAGTTATTTTTATTTTTACAAATCGGGGTGTAGGTCAGTTGGCTAGACCGCCTGAATGGGGTTCAGGAAGTCGGTGGTTCGAGTCCACTCATCCCGACAAAGTTCTAAATTAACACTCACATTAAAATTTCTTAATATTTCCTCCATCTAAATTTAAACACATATATCTAACAAAATATTGTCCTTGACATTATTATAATATTTCGTTAATTTACGAAATGATGAATCAATTAGAAAAATACGAAAAAATCTTTAAAGCTTTGTCAGATAAAAACCGATTGCGAATTTTAAAAATTCTGCAGAAAAAATCCCTTTGTGTATGTGAAATTACAAGTATTCTAAAACTTGCTACATCTACTGTATCTCAACATCTAAGTATCTTGCAACAGGCAGGCTTGATTGTTGGTGATAAAGAAAAAAAGTGGGTTAATTATAAAATTAATACAGAACCCCAAGATGATGCTGTCTCAGCAGCACTTTTATTTGTACAACTTCAAATGGAAAATGATGAAACGATTAAAAAAGATAGAAAAGCGCTTGTCTATGCAGATAGAAATTTAATTTGTCAGAGGTGATAAACAACACATTTCGCTAATGGATAAAATAAAAAATCATTTTAATATAATGACACAGCAAGATAAACTAAAAAAAATAGTTAAAGAAAAATACAAGGACATAGCATTAAATATTAAGAATAATAATAAATCTTCCTGTTGCGAAAGCAGTTCCTGTTGTGGCGTAGATTATACAATCATTACTGATGAATATTCAAACTTGACGGGCTATAATCCTGATGCAGATTTAGGTCTTGGTTGTGGTTTACCTACTGAATTTGCTTTTATTAAGCAAGGAAATACTGTAATAGATCTTGGTTCAGGTGCCGGCAATGATGCTTTTATTGCAAGAGCTTTAGTAGGAGAGCAGGGCAGGGTAATTGGGATAGATTTTACTGAAGAAATGATTAAACGCGCAAGAGAAAACAATGAAAAACTTGGTTATAAAAATGTAGAATTTATATTTGGAGACATAGAAAAAATACCACTAAAAGATAATATTGCAGATGTGGTAATAAGTAATTGTGTGCTTAACCTTGTTCCTGACAAGGAAAAAGTCTTTAAGGAAATTTTTCGTCTTCTTAAGCCCGGAGGACATTTTTCCATATCTGATATAGTTTCGACTGATGAACTCCCATCTGTAATTAAATCAGTTGCAGAACTCTATGCTGGTTGCATCTCAGGTACTATTAAAAAAGATGACTACCTCGAAATTATAAAAAAAACAGGATTTGTGAACATTAAGATTCAAAGAGAAAAAATTTTAGAGTTTCCTGATGATTTGTTTTTAAATTACATTTCATTTGATGAATTTGAAAGTTATCATAGTTCGGATAATAAAATTCTAAGTATAAACGTTTATGCTGATAAACCATCTGAGTAATTTATACTTAAAAATCGATGCTACAAAATTAAAAAAGAATGGAGGATTGAAAAATGAATTTACCTGAAAAATATGCACAGTGGAAAGGGGTACCGAGAGAAGAGATCGACTGGGCGCCCAGAATAGATGAAAATAAATGCACTGGTTGTGGTATGTGCATTACAAGTTGTGGTAGAGAAGTCTTCGGTTATGATGAAGTTAAGAAAAAAGCAATTGTAGCCAATCCACTCTATTGTATGGTAGGGTGTACATCTTGTGAAGTCTGGTGTGTGTATGATGCTATTAGCTTTCCTAATCCCCAGTATATTAAAGACTTGATAAAAAAAAGAAAGGTTCTTGTACTTGCCAAACGACAACTTAAACAGAAATTGGGAAATGTTGTCCAATAAGAATTTTTATAATTAAAAATTAATGAAAATATGGTAGAAATTAGAATTCTTGGGACAGGTTGTCCTAAATGTAATGAATTAGAAAGATTGTGTTTTAATGTAGCAGCACAGCATAACATTGATGCTGATATTCAAAAAATTACAGACATAACACAAATAATGTCGTATGGAGTTATGCAAACTCCGGCATTGGTAATTAATGGAAAAGTTAAAATTGCTGGTAAACTACCAACTCCATCAACGCTACTACACTGGATTCAAGAAGAGAATAAATAAATTGAATATTTTTAAAGGACTATTATTACTGTTGAAAAGTTCCTGTATTCTAACTTTTTTATTGAAGAAAAGAATTAATTTAGATTTCTTTAAAAAAATGTATCACAAATCTATAATATTATTTTTGTTATTTCCAATTTTATTCTTAGCCTGTTCTAAGGAGAACTCCGTAAAACAAAGTAAAGACTTTGACGAAAAATACATTGTATATTATTTTCATCCTACAGCTCGCTGTGAAAGTTGTCTTAATCTTGAATCTTATATTAAAGAAGTAATTGAAACAAAATACAAAAATGATGGGTTTATTTTTAAGTCTATCAATATAGAGGATAAAGAAAATGAGCATTTTAGGAAAGATTATGATTTAAAATTTAGCTCTATAGTACTTTTGAATAAAGAAAATAATAAATGGAAAAACCTTGATTCAATATGGGCATACGTTGAGGCAAAAGAAGAATTTTTTAGATATGTACAAAAGGAAATAAATAGTTTTATTAAAACCGAAAACTAAAATGAATATTAAAATTCTCGGTGTAGGTTGTCCAAGATGTAGAAAGCTTGAACAGCAGGTTAAAGAAATAGTCCAGCGAAACAACATTTCTGCTGAAATTGAAAAAGTTACAGATATTGATGATATGTTGAAATATGGAATTATGTCTACACCTGCACTTGTAATAAATGGAAAACTTAAATCAAGTGGAATTACTTTAAAAGATGAACAAATATTAAAATGGATAAAAGAAGAACAAAATCAATGAAAAATTTACTTTGGATAATTTTAATTAGTCCCTTACTGCTGGGAGTAATGTTTTCCTGCAGTAAAAAAGAAGTTACTACCAATACAAAAGAAAGTAGCAATACTTTTACAAATCAGCCATCTAATCCTAATTACAAAATTGAATTTATTGAACTTGGTTCTGTTAATTGTGTACCTTGCAAAAAAATGCAACCTATTTTGAAGTCAATAGAAAATAAATATAAAGGTTTAGTCAAAGTAACTTTTTATGATGTGTGGAAAGATGATGCACCTGCAAAGAAATTCGGAATACGAGTTATCCCAACACAGGTGTTTCTTGATGTAAATGGGAAGGAATTAATGCGACACGAGGGATTTTTCCCTGAAGAGGAAATAGATAAATTTTTACAATCTCAACAAGTAAATATACCTCAATACTGATATGATTGAAGAAATTTTTTCTTATCTAAGCGAGGCAATATCAGGTGAATATTATATTGCTATTCTTGCGTCATTTGGGTGGGGAGTTTTATCAATACTTTTAAGTCCCTGTCATCTTTCGAGTATACCTTTAGTAGTTGGGTTTATCAACTCGCAGGGTGAAATCACAATTAAAAGAACTTTTACAATTTCACTTGTTTTTGGAGTTGGTATTTTAATAACAATTGCTTTAATAGGAATTGTTACTGCTTTAGCTGGAAGGTTAATGGGTGATGTTGGAACAATTGGGAATTATATTGTTGCAGGAGTATTTTTTATAATTGGACTTTATTTGATGGATATAATCAATCTTCCTTGGGAAGGTGCGAGCATAAAACCTACAAAATATAAAGGAGTTGTTGCTGCTTTGATACTTGGGCTATTATTTGGCATCGGATTAGGTCCCTGCACCTTTGCTTATATGGCACCAGTACTTGGCGTTGTATTTCAACTTGCAAAAACAAATATTTTCTATTCTCTTGTTTTATTAATTGTTTTTGGGATTGGGCATATTTTTGTAATTGTTGCAGCTGGAACACTGACTAAAAAAGTTCAACAATACCTTAATTGGACTGAAAAATCAGCAGTTGTAAAATATATTAAACGTGCATGTGGTGTCTTAGTTTTTCTTGGAGGAATATATATGATATACAATACCCTTTAATTGTGCTATCTTATATATTATTTTAATTTTTTATTAGGTTCAAAATTTAATTCTCAGATATCACAAAAGAAACATTTTATTTCTATCCTCATATTCAATTGAACAGACTTTTTGTTAAAAGCTATTTTTCTAAATGTCGAAGAGGTGTTTCCATAACTACAATTTTTGCAAAAAATATATTGGTAAAACTATGTATTAATTTAAATTATGTATTATTGGCGGAGATAAGAGCTTGAATTATTAATTTAATCAAGGTATTTTAAAAGTGATGAAAAAATGAGAAGGAGTGAAATAATAATTCTGGTATTGATTGTTTTTGCATTTGCAGTGGGGATATATTTTTATCCACAAATGCCAGAAAAGATTGTTTCTCACTGGAATATGCAGGGTGAAGCAGATGGGTATCTTTCAAAATTCTGGGGTGTTTTTTTGATACCATTAATTCTTATTGGGCTTGCAATAATATTTTATGCTATACCGAGAATAGATCCATTAAAAGCTAACATTGAAGTATTCAGAAAATATTATGATGGTTTTGTCCTATTATTTTTCTTTTTTTTGATTTCTGTATATCTTGAAGTTATACTATGGAATATAGGGGTAAGAATTAATCCAGTTATTTTGATAACAACAGGCTTAGGTGTTTTATTTTTCTATCTTGGAATTTTACTTGAGAATTCAAGACGAAATTGGTTCATTGGAATTAGAACTCCATGGACTTTGAGTAATGAAAAAGTATGGGAAGAAACTCATAAAATAGGTGGTAAACTTTTTAAAATTGCCGGTATAATATCGTTTATTGGATTTTTATTTAAAAACTATGCATTATTTTTCGTGTTTATTCCAATAATTCTAATTGTAATTTATACCGTTATTTATTCCTATATCAAATATAGAAACTTAATGTCTTAACATCAAAATTCATAACCTTCCAGTTAGATTCTAATACTTATATGATAAAGGAAATTCTAATTGAAAATTACCTAACCTAACAAGTTACCTAAATAGTTTATAGAAAGTAATAAAACTTCCGATAAAAAAATAACTGTGCAAGGATTAATATTTATCACTTGCATATATGCAATAATATGCATATTTTTATATGCAGTAATAAGCATATAAAAATGGAAAAAATAGTAAATGGATTCAAAGCTCTTTCAGATGAAACCCGCTTAAGAATAATTAATTTGTTTATTAAAAGTAGAAAGAACCTTTGTGTATGTGAGCTAATGGATGCATTACGGCTTCCTCAATACTCTATTTCAAAAGCTTTGATAGTGTTGAAGGGGACAGAATTTTTGATTTCAAAAAAGGAAGGAACCTGGGTTTATTATGAATTGAACAAAGAACAGTCTAATAATCTCCTTTTATTTAAGTTTTTAGAAAAATATTTAGACAAAAAAATTTTTCAGGATGATGAAAAGAGATTGAATCAAAGACTTTTGCTTAGAAAAAATGATAAATGTGTTGTTGGCATAATTCCTGAAAAAGAGTTGTTCAAAAGAATAAAAGAAAAGATTAAACGGTAAAGTCAATTCCTTCAAATATAATATAGGTTTAATAAAATTTAATACTTACATTTATGAATTGGAGAGAACAGTATAAATCATTTTTGTGGATTACCGCTTTTTTTCTGTTTGCCTATTATTTGCCAATAGAAACAGAAAAGTTTCGTGGAGCTATTATTGATGCGTTTGCATTAACAAAATGGTATGCCCAGGAGCACGTTCTTTTGTGTCTTATACCAGCCTTTTTCATTGCGGGAGTGATTGCAGTTTTTATAAGTCAGGCATCTATTATAAAACATTTTGGGGCGAGAGCTAAGAAATGGAAAGCATATTTGATTGCTTCTGTATCAGGAACAATTTTAGCTGTATGTTCCTGTACGGTTTTGCCTTTATTTGCGAGCATTCACAAGAAAGGTGCAGGACTGGGACCTGCAATTGCATTTTTATACTCAGGTCCGGCTATAAATATTTTAGCAATTATTCTTACAGCAAGAATACTTGGGTTTGAGCTTGGAATTGCAAGGATAATTGGTGCAGTATCTTTTAGTGTAATCATAGGATTGATTATGGCTTTGATTTATCGCAGAGAAGAAAAGCAAAAAGAAGAAGCTCAACTTGTTATTCCTGAACCAGAAGCACAAAAACCCCTATGGCAAACTTCACTTCATTTCTTTGTTCTTGTTGCAATTCTTGTTTTCGTAAACTGGGGCAAACCTTTGGAAACTGAAGGATTCTGGTATTTTCTGTATGCAAATAAATGGTACATAACTTCAGTCTTTGGTATTATATATGCGTTAAATTTGATTTTTGTAGTTGGCGTAAAGAAGCTTTATGTAATACTTGGTGCTTTTGTTGTAGTGTTATCAGCTGTATTTTTCTATAATAATCCTATAATTCCCTTTGTTGTTGGTGTTATAGCTACAACAATTGCACTGACATTCACAGAAGGAGAGGGGAATATATGGTTAGGTGAAACATGGGGATTCACAAAACAGATTATGCCACTGCTTGGAGCAGGAGTTTTGGTCGCTGGATTTCTTCTTGGTTCTGCCGAAGGAAATGGGGGAGTAATTCCTAAGGAATGGATTTATTATTTAGTTGGTGGAAATTCATTGTTCTCGAATTTCTTTGCATCAATTACTGGAGCTTTTATGTATTTTGCAACATTAACAGAGATTCCAATTGTTCAAGGCTTGATTAATAATGGTATGGGAAAAGGTCCAGCACTGGCACTATTGCTGGCAGGACCAGCGTTATCATTGCCAAGTATGCTTGTAATTAGAGGAGTGTTAGGAACTCAAAAAACGATAGTTTACGTTTCACTTGTTGTAATTATGGCGACGATAAGCGGATTAATTTATGGAGCTATTTTTTAGATATCTTTGGTTTTCTGAGCTTTAAAGAAATGATTGATTTGTAAAATAGATGAAGAAAAAGTATTTTAAACAATTTTAAAAATAGTTGGTAATTCGGTTTCTGTTGTCAACGTATAAAACTGTTATTTTAAAACTATCAGAGTTATAACTCATTCTAAATTGTAAGTAGAGATAATGTAAAAAAATTAGCTTGGTTAGAAAGGGTATAATTTTTTAGCTCGGTTATTAAAAAAATTTTTTGAAGATTGTTTTTAGGGAATCAATTATGAAAGCTCGAAAAATTTGGTCGGATTATAAATTTACTTTTTATGCAGTGGCTCCAGAAGTAAAAATGGAGTTTCCATACGTTGAAACAATCCCTGCTGGTTTTCCTTCTCCTGCTGATGATTTTATGGAGATACCTCTTGACATAACAGGGTTACTTATTCGGAATCCTTCAGCAACTTTTTTTGCTCGTGTTGCTGGCAATTCAATGGAAGATGTAGGAATAGGAGATGGAGATATTTTAGTTATTGATAGAAGTATTACTCCACAGGAAGGGAAAATAGCCGTATGTTTTGTAAATGGGGAATTTACCGTCAAACGTTTGCATTTTGAAGAGGATGCCTGTTATCTGCAGCCAGCTAATCCTCGTTATAAGCCCATTAAGGTTACCGAAGAAAACGATTTTATTATCTGGGGTATTGTAACTTACGTAATTAAATCTCTTTTGTAAAAATGTTTGCACTTGTAGATTGCAATAATTTTTATGTTTCCTGTGAATTGGTTTTTCGGCCTGATTTGCGGGGGAAACCTCTTGTTGTGCTTTCTAACAATGACGGTTGTGTTATTTCTCGAAGTGAAGAAGCCAAAGCCTTAGGCATTCCTATGGGAGCGCCTTTTTTTGAGATTAAAAGTTTGCTAAACATTCATAAGGGGGCTTTCTTTTCTTCCAATTTTGCTCTTTATGGGGATATGAGCAGACGAGTGATGCAACTTTTGCAAGAATTTGCTCCATCCATTGAAATATATAGTGTGGACGAGGCTTTTCTGGATTTTCGTGGTTTTGATTCGAAAATATCATTGCGGGATTATGCTTTGCAAATGAAAAACTATGTTTATAGGTGTACGGGAATCCCAGTAAGCATCGGTATAGCTCCAACCAAGGCACTGGCAAAGGTAGCTAACAAAGTAGCTAAAAAATTCCCTGCACAAGCAAAAGGAGTTTACGTGTTGGATGATGAAAAGAAAAGAGTAAAAGCCCTGAAATGGCTACCTGTTGAGGATATTTGGGGAATAGGAAGGAGATGGAGTGAACGCCTGCAAAAATTGGGTGTAAAAAAAGCTTTTGATTTCACTCAACTTTCAGATGAATGGGTAAGAGATCAAATGACTGTTGTGGGTTTGCGATTGAAAAAAGAGCTTGAGGGACAGTCCTGTTTATCTATCGAGGAAGTTCATCAAAAAAAGAGTATTTCAATAAGTAGAACATTTTATGAAGAGTTACAAACCTTTAGTGAAGTATACGAACGAATAGTTACGTTTGTTTCCCGTGCAGCAGTAAAGTTAAGAGAACAACATTCCCTTGCGGGTATGCTTATGGTTTACATTCGCTCTAATCGTTTTCGAGAAAAAGAAAAACCTTTTTTCAGGGAAGGAGTTGCTTCACTTTCTCCCAGCACCAATTCGACTATTGAGCTGGCAAAGTATGCAAAATTAGTTCTGCAGCGAATTTACGAACCTCATCCAATAAAAAAAGCGGGTATAGTTTTGTTTAACCTACTCCCTGATTTTATTCGAGAACTTTCACTCTTTAATCCTTATCAGGAAAAACATGAGCGCTTGATGGAAACAATGGATAAAATTAATAATAAGTACGGAGAAGATATTATGCGAATTGCAATTCAGGAAGCCCCTCTTCGTCATAGGCTACATCAACAAAACCTTTCTCCGTGCTATACTACCCGCTGGAAGGATATCTTGATTGTGAAAGCATAATAATAATAATAATTGGGAAACTATATTTGTATAAATTTAAGCTACATATAAAACAGAATAAAACTGAGTCTATTTGACTAATGAGAATAGAATTATATTAGGATTTAAATATACCAGATCGTAAAGTTCAATTAATCAATTATCAAAAATAACAAAAGTTAAGTTTAATTAAATATTAAACTTTGATAAAAGACCTAAATTTAAAAAACTGAACTTTCAAAGACGAATTAAAATTAGTAAATATTAGTGATAACTCTTAAAAATGTTGTTAAATTTTAATTAACATAAAGGATTTAAATGAAAAAAAAGATTTTAATACTATGCACGGGTAATAGTTGTCGAAGTCAAATGGCTGAGGGATTTTTAAAGATGTTTGATAGAGATCTTGAAGTTTATTCAGCTGGCACAAAACCAGCAGAAAAAGTAAATCAAAATGCAGTTCAGGTTATGAGAGAAGTTGGTATTGATATTAGTTCTCACTATCCAAAGGATGTTGAACAATTTATTAATCAATCTTTTGATTATGTAATAACTGTTTGTGATAATGCAAAAGAAACTTGTCCGGTTTTTATTGGCAAAGTAGGAAAACAATTACATATTGGATTTGAAGATCCAGCTGAAGCAAAAGGCACTGAAGAAGAAATTTTATCAATATTCAGAAAAGTTAGGGATGAAATTAAAAGAGATTTTTATAAATTTTATCTTGAGGAATTAAAAAAACAGTAGTTCTGTAAATTACGAATACTTATATCAGTTTTTACTGAGATTATATTAAAATTTCAAAATTTTTAAGAACAATAAACTAAAAAATAGAATAAATATGAGCACAGTTTCTAAAAAATTATCTTTTTTTGACCGTTTTTTAACTTTATGGATTTTCCTGACTATGTTTGTTGGTGTTGCCACTGGTTCAATATTCCCTGGTATGGCTGGTTTTTGGGACTCGTTAAGTATTGGCACAACAAATATTCCTATAGCAATTGGATTGATATTGATGATGTATCCACCGCTGGCAAAAGTTAAATATGAAGAACTACCTATAGTTTTTAAAAATGTAAAGTTATTGAGTATATCCTTAATTCAAAATTGGATTGTTGGACCAATGGTTATGTTTATTCTTGCGTTAATTCTTTTACCTGATAAATCTCAAATGGCAATCGGGGTAATACTCGTTGGTTTAGCAAGATGTATTGCAATGGTTTTAGTGTGGAATGATCTGGCTAAGGGTGATTCCGAACTTGCTGCAGGCCTAGTTGCTTTCAACGCAATATTTCAAGTACTGTTTTATTCCGTCTATGCATACATTTTTATAACAATACTACCCCCATTATTTGGAATGCAAGGTGCTTTAGTTAATGTTTCTATACTTGAAATTGCAGTTACAGTTTTAATCTATCTTGGGATTCCTTTTGCTGGTGGAGTTTTAACTCGCTTGGTACTGGTGAGAGCTCGTAGTAAAGAATGGTATCATACTAAATTTATTCCGAAAGTTTCTATTTTAACACCAATTGCTTTGCTTTTTACAATTTTTGTTATGTTCTCATTAAAAGGAGAAAAAATAGTTGAACTTCCTCTTGATGTAATTCGTGTTGCAATACCATATACATTCTACTTTACGATAATGTTTTTTGCAACATTCTTTTTTGTTAAAAGGCAGGGGATTTCTTACGAGAAAACAACCACAGTTGCTTTTACAGCAGGCAGCAACGATTTTGAATTAGCGATTGCAGTTGCAGTAGCAGTTTTTGGAATAAACTCACCAGCAGCATTTGCAACAGTAATTGGACCACTGGTTGAAGTACCGGTATTAATTATGCTTGTGAATGTAGCACTTCGTTTTAAGAAAAGATATTTTACTGATCTAAAAAATGAAGTTTTTTGAAGTAAATTGGGTCCAAAGAAATAAGTCAATTTTTTTCGGAAGTACATATTTTAAAACTTTTATAAAAATATTGTTTTTTCTATTCTGTTGTAATTTATCAAATGTCCAAAATCTGATAAATAAAATGTATTTAACTCAGACAAAAAAATTTTAGATTTAACTTTCATTTTGAACCCCCTTTCTAACTTATACCATTTTTTCGAACCAAAGTACAGGTTATTATTAGCACCTCTTAAATATTCATATTAAGTTCTAAGTTTTCTCGGTATATTTAAAAAATTAATATAATTTTATTTGTTGCAAGCAATACTTATGAGTAAACTATTTATCTTTACTTTGTTAGGCTTTATGTTAATTTTAACTTCCTGTAAAAAACAAAACTCAATTCAAGAAGTACATATTGATGTAGATAGTGATAATGTATTTAATGAAGTTAAAACAGATTCAGGGCAGGTGATTTATGTTGCAGTTTCAACAATGATATCGCCGCTGACTACTTTTAATTTATACAAAGATCTGATAGATTACATATCAAAGCAATCTGGTTATAAGGTTGAATTTAAACAGAGAAAAACCTATTTTGAGGTTAACGAATTACTTACAGAAAAAAAGCTTGATTTTGCTTTTATATGTACGGGAGCTTACCTTGAGGCTCAAATTAATAAAAGGCCAATTGAACTTCTTGCGGTTCCAGTAGTAAATGGTAAATCTTATTATCAAGCTTATGTTATTGTGAATACTGATAGCGAGTTTAGAAAAATTGATGATTTAAAAGGTGCTTCATTCGCATTTACAGATCCACTTTCAAATACAGGTTATTTATATGTTGTAAATTATTTAAAAGGAATTAAAACAACCCCTGAAAAATTTTTTAACCGAATTATCTTCACATATGCACATGACTATTCAATACAGGCTGTAAAAAGAAAACTTGTTGACGGTGCTTCAGTCGATGGCTTGGTTTATGAGTATCTTGAAAAATTTGAACCTAAAAAAATTGAAGGGTTGAGAATTATAAATAAATCCAAAGAATTTGGAATTCCCCCATTTGTTGTACGAAAAGACCTTGACCAACAAATTAAATCAAAGTTACGTAAAGTTTTGTTAAATATGCATCAAGATCCTGAAGGAAAAATGTTGTTAAAAAAAATTATGATCGATAAGTTTATTGAAGTAGATGAGTCCATATATAAATAAGTCCTATGATTAAATATTTTAAAGTTAAAGTCCCTCTATTTTGGAAGTTCTCAATAGCAATTGTAGTTATCGTTTTAGTTTTCGGTACAATAAACTCTGTTTTGATATATCAAGATGTCAAATCATCTTTAGAAGAAGAAACAAGAAAAAGAGCTTTATTTATTGCTAATAGTATAACACGTCAGGTTACGTCTTTAGTATTATTTGAAGACTACATAGGTTTACAAAATATAATTTACGGTATTAAAGAAATTGACAGTAGTATTAGTTATATTTTTATACTTGATAATAAAAATGATGTTGTTGTACATACATTTGAGGGGAAATTCCCATTAAAATTATTAGGAATAAACAGCATAAATGATAGTACTCAATTATATAGCTCAAAAACCTTCAAACTTATAAATGAAAGCAAAATTGATAATGATGGGGAGCTTATTCTTGACATTGCAGTACCTCTTTTGAACAAGCGGGTTGGAACAGTTAGAATTGGATTAAAAGAAGACACAATCCAACAAGATGTGCATAACACTGTAAATATTTTCTTGGTGATGGTTGCAGTGTTTCTGTTTTTTGGTATTGCAGGAGCATTTGCATTTGCAAGATTTATAACTGAACCTATTAAAACAATCCAAAATATAGCTGAAAAGGTAAGTTTGTCTGATATTGGTAAACAAAATTTACCTAAAATAAGTATAAGAGAAAAATTACTTGGTAAGATAAAAATTATTTTCAGAGCGGAAGATGAAATAGATATATTAGCAAATCGTTTTAATGATATGATAGATAGATTAGAAAAAGCTTATCAAGAACTACAAAGTGCACAGGACACACTAATTCAATCTGAAAAACTTGCGACGGTAGGGACACTAACCGCTGGTTTAGCTCATGAGATTAACAATCCTCTTGCTGGTTTGCAGAATTGTATTCGGAGGCTTAAAACTGCACCGGAAAATGTGACTCAAAATAAAAAATATTTAGTTTTGATGGAGAATGCAGTTGATAAAATTGAGAATGTAGTAAGAGGTCTTTTAGATTTTTCTCGTAAGGAGCGAAGTGATAATGTAACAGAGATATTTCTTCCAGAAGTTATTGAAAGTACTTTATTACTTGTCGGACACCGCTTAGAAAAATTAAGGGTATCATTTACGCAAGATATTCAGCCTGATCTTCCACTTATAAAAGGGAATCGTAATCAATTAGAACAAGTATTCCTGAATGTTTTTATTAACAGTCTTGATTCAATTGAAGAAAAAATACAAGTTAGAGAAAATTGTGATCGTAAATTGATTCTGAAGTGTATGAAGCAAGAGCCTTTTGTAAAAATTGAAGTTGAAGATACAGGAAATGGTGTACCAGCAGAAATTGTTAATAAGGTTTTTGATCCTTTCTTTACAACAAAACTATCTGGAAAAGGAACAGGATTGGGTCTGGCAATAGTATATCATATTATTGCAAGTCATAATGGAAGGATATATTTTAACAGTGAAGAGGGTAAAGGCTCGATAGTGACTATTGAGATTCCCTTTATGAATTAGAATACATTTGTAAACAATTAATATTTTTAAGTTCTAATAATTAATATATGTAAATGAAGAAAATAAAAATCTGTATTGTTGAAGACGAAGAAATATTGAGAGAATCATTGAAAGATGATTTAATAGAGGCAGGATATTTAGTAAATGATTTTGATAATCCAGTTAAAGCTCTTGAATACATACAGAAAAAACAATGTGATATAATTATTACCGATATAAGGTTACCTAATATAAGTGGTCTTGAACTTTTATCAAAAATAAAATTTTTAAGACCTGCTACTTTTGTTATAATAATGACAGCGTATGGTTCAGTTGAGACAGCAGTGGAAGCAATGAAAAAAGGTGCTTATGACTATCTTGTGAAACCTTTCAAAAAAGAGGAATTATTCTTAACAATTGAAAAGGTTAAAGAAATAAAATCACTGCAGGAAAAGAACACAGAATTTCAGGATTATTTCTGTAATCGTTTTGATTTTGATACTTTTATAGGTGTAAGTAATTATGTAAAAGAACTTAAGGAGACTTTAAAGATCGTTTCTCAAAGTAATGCCACAGTTTTAATTACAGGTGAAACTGGTACGGGTAAAGAATTAATTGCTAATTTGATACATTATAATTCCCCACGTCGTGATAAACCTTTAATAAAAGTTAGTTGTGGTATTTTAGCAAACGATGTTATTGAAAGTGAATTATTTGGTCATGAAAAAGGTGCTTTTACTGGTGCTGATAGAATGAGAATAGGAAGATTTGAAAAAGCAGATCAAGGTACCATTTATCTTGATGACGTTGATGATGTTCCTTTAGGCATTCAAGTAAAATTACTTCGTGTCTTACAGGAACAAGAAATAGAAAGGGTAGGGAGTAGTGAACCAATTAAAGTTGATGTTAGGGTAATTGCATCAACTAAGATTCCTCTTGAAAAACTTATAGAAAAAGGTAAGTTTCGTAGGGATTTATACTTTAGGCTTAATGTAGTACCTATTGAAGTTAAACCATTACGAAATAGAAAAGAAGATATAATACCTTTGTTCATTCATTTCTTAAAGCAGTATACAAAAAGTGAGAACTATGAATTTGAAGAAGGTGTTGTTGAAATTTTACAAAACTACCATTGGCCTGGGAACGTTCGTGAATTGAAAAATATTGCAGAAAGGCTTTCAATCCTTTGTAAGAATTGTAAAATTTTACTGGAAAATTTACCACCTGAATTATTTAATCCTAAATTTATTACCCAAAGGTTGGATTTAAGAGAAAAAAATTCTTTAAATGATATTCTTGAAAAAGTTGAAAAAGAAATTATTTTAAAAGCTCTCCTTCAGACTGGAAACAATAAAGCAAAAGCTGCTGAACTTCTCGGATTACCTGCCTCTACGCTAAAAAGCAAAATTGAAAAATATAAAATTAATATATATAACTGATGTAAAATTTGAATTATTCATTTAATTTAATCTTTATTTGCTACCTATAAATCTTATTGATGTTAAAATTAATTTTTTACTTCAAATAAATTTCAACAGAGAAATTACAAGTTTTTAGGGCGACGAAAAATCGTCGAAAAAACGAAAATTTGATGATTTTATGAGAGTTTAAAATTTAAAAATGTTTTTTTTTGTAAAAATTAAAGATAGTTTTCCTTTGGCATACAAATTGAATGTATAAGTTGAAACTTAAAATTTTTAATAAAAAAAATATATGGTTAAGAAATTGTTTTTTCTAATTTATCTAATTTTTATTGTATCTACCACTCATCTTTTTTCCCAGGAGGTTATTAATAAAGGGCGAATCTCTGGTTATATGTTTGGAGATTATTATTATAATTTAACAAGGGATACTGGTATATCATCAATCCCCAATGCTATAAATGGAGATGAAAGAGATCTTAATGGCTTTCAGCTAAGAAGGATCTATTTTACATATGACTATGATATTTCTGAGAAGTTTACAACACGTTTTAGACTTGAGGCAGATCAGGTTGCAAATACCAGCAATAATAAAATAGGAGTATTTGTTAAAGATGCTTATTTACAATGGAAAAACATCTTTAAAGGTAGTGATCTTTTAATTGGTATTCAACCTACGCCTGCTTATGAAATTTCTGAAGGTGTTTGGGGAAATAGGTTTCTTGAAAAAACCATTATGGATGCAAGGGGTATAGTACCTTCACGGGATATTGCATTATCATTAAAAGGAAACCTGCTTTCTGATGGTAAACTTAAATACTGGCTAATGATAGGTGATGGGAGTGGCAACTCTCCTGAGGTTGACAAGTATAAAAGATTTTATGCACATTTACAGTTAAACCCAATCAAAGATCTAACAGCAACTTTATATGCAGATCTTAAATCACGTCCTAACATTAATGATCCAAATAGTACAACAACACCTCCGGTAACACTTTCTAATAACGATTTAACTTATGCTTTATTTGTTGGATATAAGAAAAAAGATGACTATACTTTCGGTGTTGAGAGTTTCATAAATCAAAGACAAAATGGAATGATAACAGGATCAGATGTAAAAGATAAGTATGCAATAGGATTGTCTGTCTTTGCATCATATAACTTTATGAAGCAAATTGCACTCGTCGGAAGATATGATTATTATGATCCGAATTTTGATTCAGATGTAAAAGGCGATTCAAGGAATTGGTTTATATTTAGTCTAAATATAAAACCAGATGATAAAGTTACTATCAGCCCAAATGTAGTAATAGAGACTTATGAATCATTACCAAGTGGAAGGAGTTTCAAAAGCTCTATAACACCAAGAATAACATTCTTCTATTCCTTTTTCTAAAAAATATTGTAGCATAGATTACTAATCTATACTACGAAAAATAAACGGAGAAAAATAATGGCAGAAGAAATAAAAGAATTAGAAAACGAAACCGCATCGCTTGGCAGAGATGAATTCCTTTCTATGCTTTTAAAGATTGGTGCCGGTACTCTTGCTGCTACAATTGTTGGAAATGGAATGCTGGGGACAGCATCAAAAATAATTGCAAAAAGTAAAAGTGAAACACCGGTAAAAAGAAAATATCATTATGGAATGGTGATAGACACACGCCGCTGTGTTGGCTGTCGTGCTTGCGTTCTTGCCTGTAAAGCAGAAAACAAAACTGCACCCGGTGTTTCATACACAGTTGTGTTTGAAGAAATTTTAGAAAACCGTCCAAGTGATAAACCGGTTTTTATGACAAAGCCCTGTTTCCATTGTGAACATCCGTCTTGTACCGATGTTTGTCCAGTTTCTGCTACTTACAAACGAGAACAGGATGGAATTGTTGTTGTTGATTATGAACGCTGCATAGGCTGCCGATATTGTATGACTGCTTGTCCATATTCAGCTCGCTGGTTCGATTTTGGTGAAAACTATCCGGCAGTTGAAGAAAAAACTCCTTGGTCGGAAGTTCCATCACCTGAGTATAATCAATTCAGAAAAAGAGAAGATCAAAAATCACCAATTGGAAATGTTCGCAAGTGCACATTTTGTCTTCATCTTCAAGATGAGAAAGGACAATACAACAAAGCTGAAGGACGGTGGCCTGCTTGTGCAAAAACCTGTACCGGCAAAGCAATTCATTTCGGTGATTTCAACGATCCTAATAGTGAAGTATCAATCCTTCTTCGAGAACGCCAGTACATTCGTTTGAAAGAAGAACTCGGTACAAGTCCAAATATTTATTACTTATTATAAGCGAGGTAAAAAATGGATTTTTTAAAAGAATTATTTAGTGACAAAGATAAAGTTGTTCAAACTTTGAAAAAGATTTTCTGGTCATTAGGCGGTTTAATGCTGATTGTTGGTTTTTATGGTTGGTTAGTTAGATTTATTGATGGACATACAAAAGCAAATTATGGAAGCATTGTAACCTGGGGATTGTGGGTTGCAGCTTATATTTATTTCATCGGATTATCCGCCGGCTCGTTTCTTGTTTCATCACTTGTTTATGTTTTCAATTTCAAAAAGTTTGAACGAATCGGAAAGCTTGCGGTATTTACTGCACTTGTTACATTATTAATGGCTTTGCTTTCTATCTGGGCTGATCTCGGCCATATGGGTCGTGCCTGGCACGTAATGATTTTCCCGAACTTCAAATCACCAATGGCTTGGATGATTTATCTTTATTCAATTTATATGTTACTGCTAGTAGTGGAAATTTATTTTCTTCTTCGTTATGATTTTGTAACGGGTAAAAATAACATCACTCTTAAAGGAAAAATTTATAGATTTCTCTCATTCGGTTCTACTGACACAAGTGAAGAATCAAAACTTCGGGATAAAAAAATAGTAAAGCGTTTAGCGACTGCTGGAATTCCAATTGCAATATTATTTCACGGAGGGGTTGGAGCTTTATTTGGAGTTGTTGCTGCTCGTCCTCACTGGCACAGCGGTTTATTCCCAATTTTATTTTTGCTTTCTGCATTAGTGAGCGGCGGTGCACTTCTTACTTTAATTTCATCTGTTTTTCAAGAAGGATGGTCAAAAAATGGGGATGTTGTTATAGAACTTGGGAAAATGGTTTTAGCACTACTTTTACTTGATGTTCTGTTTCAGATTTCAGAATTTCTTGTTGCATATCGTGGTGGAATCCCCGGGCACACTGCTGGTTTCGATTTAATTATTTCCGGTCCTTATGCTTGGGTATTCTGGGGATGGCAAGGTGTTGTTGGAACTGTGATTCCAATCTTGCTTTTAATTTTACCGACTCGAAAATCTCCTCGCTGGGTTGCTCTTGCCGGATTATTAATTGCAGCGGGAATTTTCGGTTTACGTTTGAACATCGTTATTCCCGGTCTTGCTGTAGAAGAAATCCATGGATTAACTTCTGCTATTTATTCTATGAGAGTAAATCCTAATTACTTCCCAAGTTTATCTGAATGGTTATTGACATTTGGAATCATTGGATTTGGTATGCTTTTGTTTGGCTTTGGAGAACACTATCTTCCAAAGCACAAGGAAGATGAAATTGAATCAGTAACTCAATCTAAAGTTTAAAGGAGAAAAAAATGGCTTATATATTTGATGAAAAAGTAGGCAGAAGAAAATTTATTAAAACTGCTTCAGCAACTGCTGCCGGTGCAGCTTTACTTGGAGCCACTGGCTGTGCAACTTATGGCTCTAAAGAAAGAGAACTTTCTGTTAATGAAGAAGGAATAAAAAAATGGGGTCGCGAAGCGGGTGAATGGATTCCTTCCTGCTGCAATATGTGCGGTGGGCAATCGGGAATTCTTGTGCACGTTGTCAACGGTGTTGTGGAAAAGATTGAGCCGAATCATTGGAATCCAAATAACTACTCAAACATTTCCACAGACTTTTTCGATGGTTATACAGAAGAATATGGCTGTGCTGAAGGTGGATCTATTTGTCCAAAAGGAAACGCTGGAATTATGGCTCTTTATGATCCCGATAGAATTAAAAAACCATTGAAGAGAAAAAATCCAGAAAGAGGATTAGATGTTGATCCTCAATGGGAAGAAATCAGTTGGGACCAAGCATTAACAGAAATTTCTGCAAAGCTGAAAAAACTTCGCGACAACAATGAAGCTCATAAACTTTTATGGATGAGTGAAGACCATTCTTTTACGCACATTCAAGCTGATTTCTGTAAATTATTTGGAACACCAAATTATTATATGCATTCCAACTTATGCGATGTTGCACGTAAGGCTTCATTCAAAACAGTTGTTGGAGATGAAAGACCTCTGGCTGATTTCATTCAATCAAAATACATTTTACTTTTTGGCTGGAATCCTACAAGCGCAATTAAATGGGTTTATCTTCCACGTATAATTACAAGAGCAATTGAACGCGGCGCTCGCTTGGTTGTTGTTGATCCATATCTGTCTGACACCGCTGCAAAGGGACACGATTGGCTTGCTATTCGTCCCGGAACTGATGGTGCGCTTGCATTAGCATTAGCTCATTGCATCATTCGCGATGGATTGTACGATAAGGATTTTGTTGAAAACTGGACTGTTGGGTTTGATAAATATTCTGAATATGTAAAAGATAAAACGCCGGAGTGGGCAGAAAAAATTACTAGTATTCCGGCAAAAAAAATTGAAGAAGTTGCTCACGACCTTGCTACAATCAAACCAGCTGTTATTGATTCGTGGAGTGGCCCCGGTCAACATACAAATGGTGTTCAAGGTGGAAGAGCGATTGCTGCACTTGCTGCATTGATTGGTGGCTATGATAAACCGGGTACATTAATTCTTCCTAACACTGGTGGAAATAAACACGTTGAAATTGAACCAAGTGAGTTCGCAGAAAAAACTGTTAAGATGCCTCGTTTTGATGAATTGAATAAATATCCGCTTGGACATAAATCGGGTGTCTATACTCAAATGTTTAACAACATCATCGAAGGTAAAGGGCCTTATGATGCTAAAATGTTGTTCTGTGTGTTTCAGAATCCTGTTATGAGTGTTCCCGGCGGTACAAAAACTGTTGTGGAAGCATTTAGAAAATTAGAAATGAGTGTTGTCATTGATACAATGATGAGTGAAACAGCTATGCTTGCAGATTACGTTTTACCCGGTACAGTCTACCTCGAACGATATGATTTAAATACACATTGGGTAACCTGGCCTGCATTGGGATTACGTCAGCCCGTTGTAAAACCGTTATTCAATCAATTAGCAGAATATGAAACTGTTACAGCACTTGGAAGAAGACTTGATTTAACAACTAAAGATGGGAAGAAATTTTTCGAAGAAAGTCCATTAACTGGCGAGAAAGTGGAAGATTTAACCAAATGGTATGAAGATTATCTTTCAAAAGAATTGCTTGAAGGAAAACCAAAGATTACTTTACAACAATTGAAAGAATTGCCCGGAGCCGTTTGGGTTGATAAAAAAGGAACTGAGTATGAAAAGTATGCTAAAGAACTTCCAGAAGAAAAATTGAAAGATGCTTTTTATGATGGTGATGCTATTTACGATAAACCTAAAGACAAAGGAGGTAAAAGAATTGGAACTATTCTTAATGGGAAAAAAGTTCGTGGCTTTTATACAAAATCCGGTAAAGCAGAATTAGTTTCAGATTGGCTTGAAGAGAAAAAAGATGCGAATGGAAATTCAGTGAGTCCATTTCCAGAATACAAACCAAGAGATTGGCAGCCAGATGTAAATTATCCTTTATATTTAATCAACTGGAAAGAAGCAAGTCATACTCATACTCGAACACAAAACAACGCCTGGCTGCTTGAAATAAAAGGATACAATCCAATAATTATGAATCCATCGACTGCAGCAAAATACGGTATAAAAGATGGAGATGAAATCTGGCTTGAATCACCTTATGGAAAAGTTAAAGGAAAAGTTAAGTTGACAAAACGAATTCATCCGGAAGTAATTGGTGCACAACACGGTTTCGGACATGATGCTTTAGGAAAAAATGCAAAAGGTATTGGAACAAATACTGGAATTTTGAATATCACAAAGAGCGATCCACTTTCTGGTATGGCTGTTCATAAAGAAATTTGTGTTAAAGTTTATAAAGCATAAAATCACTAAATATATCAAAGCTACAGACTTTGGTTTAAAACAGCCTGAAAAAAGAAAAATTCCTGATTCTAAGGATAAAACAAGAGAAATTGAATAGGAAGAGAACTTTATAGTAGTTATGGTTGGAGGTAAACCAACAAGGTTTGATCCGAATGATGAAAAAAATCCGGTATATGGTAATTTATTTGTTGATACTGAACTAAAAGATAAAGATGGTAATAATGTTAAAGTAAAATCTGGTTCACAAATTCTCAAGGAATCAACCAGTTAAAATACAATTGCAAAATGGTGTGAAATTGCTGGCTTTGTTGATATTCATCGTGGACGTGCACAGCATACAAATGTTTTTTTTACAATGTAAGGGCAAAAGGCATACATACAAATGCTACTATGTGGACAGACCCAAGTTTACGATACAACACATGTTTGATAGATCCAGTTGGTGGTAGTGTTTCTTTTTATGATACCAGAGTTAAATTAGTAAAGGTATGAGTTTGTATGCAAAAAATAATTTAACTCTACTTGCTCTTATAATTTTAATGATTAAATATTATAAGTATAGAATTAAATTTTGATATGTTCTTTAAAATAAAAAGTATACAAACGGAATCATTTTAATTCTTCACCTTTTATTATAGCCCAAAAATTAGGGTGAAGAAGTGATATTCTTTATATTAAAATTTGTATAAGAATATCTTTAGTATTAGTTTAGAAAAACTGTTTTAACTGTTGAGTGAGTAATTGTAATTTTGATACCAGTATTAGGTACAAAAGAGTTTCCTGCGTCTTCAACAATATAATAAGTACCACTATTTAAAGCGATTATTGAAGGTTCATCAAAAGTACTACCAACTTTTAAGATAATTTTTCGATCTTCATTCAGTATATAAAATGGTGCATATTGAGTTCTATAGATTCCATCATCATAAATCAAAACTGATGAAGTGTATACTTTTATATAACCAACTTCTTTAATTGATTCTGAGTTTGAAAACTTGATAGAGGTTAGAATGATAGTAAATAAAATTAAAACAAATAATGTTAATTTTTTCATATTATTTTTTTTAGTTCATTACAAAAATACATTAGTTATGTAAAGATTTGATTATGTATTATTAAAGCTACTATTAACAGTTTATAAAGGAATTGTAAAAAACAGTAGACATTTTATTTTTATGACACTTAATTAATATAATTTAAATTGACTAATTTTATTAAATAGTTCTTTTTACATTATCTTAAATATTTCTCCGAGCTAAAATTACTAAGTCCATTTGGATAAGTGTTTTAGCCGATAGGGTAAGTTGGGAAACTGGCTTGCCTGCCGTATTTGCAAAGGAGAAGCTAAAGCCTTTAGCCCCGAGTAAATACGGGGCTTTTTAATTTATAAAAATAAATTTTAAATTTTAGAGTTATGGGAGTACCAAAAAGGTTTAAAAAATTTACTCAAGATTATCCTGAAATAGCTGCAGCTTACGAATCTCTTGGAAATGCAGTTCATAGTGCTGGTCCGCTTGATGAAAAAACTCGAGCTTTAGTTAAGCTTGCAATCTCTACAGGGGCTCGATTAGAAGGTGCAGTTCATTCTCATACGAGGAAAGCACTTAATGTTGGTTGTACACCTGAGGAGCTACGACAGGTTGCATTATTGTCATTACCAACAGTTGGATTGCCTTCAATGATGGCTGCATTGAGCTGGATTGATGATATTATAGAAGAAAAAAGTTAGTCTTCTTTCATTCTATTAAAATTAATTTATTACTTTGAAAATTTTCGAAGGGATAAAATTCAACCGTCAGGAATTTTCTGGTGCATTTGGTGATATAGGGACAGATTTCCCTCTAATTGTAGCACTTATTCTAACGACTGGTTTGGATACACCATCTGTGTTAATAGTCTTTGGTCTTGTACAAATTATGACAGGTTTAATTTACAAGATACCAATGCCAGTTCAGCCTTTAAAAGCAATGGCAACTCTGGTGATTGCTCAACAAATTAGTGGTAATGTTTTGCTTGGAGGAGGACTCTCTATTGGTATTATAATGTTAATACTATCATCAACGGGTCTTCTAACTAAAATTTCTACTGTAATTCCAAAAGCTGTTGTGAGAGGGATTCAATTAGGTTTGGGAATTAGTTTGAGCATGCTTGCTTTACAAAAATATATCCCCAATCAAGGATATGGAGGGTTAATTCTTGCATCTTTTACATTTATAGTTATTATTTTATTGATTGACAATAAAAAATATCCAGCTTCTATTTTGGCTTTGTTGCTTGGTTTTATTTATGTTTTCATTTTTGAGGGTAATTCATTCAAATTTTTCAATTTAATTTCATTTAATTTACCCATGTTGACTTTTCCATCAATTGAAGATATTACAAAAGGATTTATTTTATTGGCTTTACCTCAAGTTCCCCTTTCGATTGGTAATTCAGTTATTGCAACGAAGCAAATTGCTGATGATTTATTCAAAGAGAATTCTATAACTATAAAAAAAATCGGTTTTACTTATTCCTTAATGAATTTGATTGTTCCTTTTTTCGGAGGAATACCAAGCTGTCACGGTTCTGGTGGATTAGTTGGACACTATACTTTTGGTGGCAGAACTGGAGGTTCAGTAATAATTTATGGTTTATTTTATGTTGTAATGGGGTTGTTTTTTGGTACTTCCTTTGATGAAATTTTGAAAATTTTTCCTTTACCCGTACTTGGTGTTATCCTTACCTTTGAAGGCTTAGCATTGATGGTTCTTATTAAGGATTTGTTATCTAAAGGTAAAGATTTTATAATTGCAATGCTTGTAGGGATAATAGCAGCAGGTATTTCTTATGGTTTTGTTGTTGGTCTTGTCATTGGTACAATACTTTACTATTTACCAATACAATTAAAAACATTTATTAATTTAGGACGTAAATTTTCTGATAATTAATATGAAACTCAAAGACCGATTTGGAAGAATTCACAATTACGTTAGAATTTCATTGATTGATAAATGTAATCTTAATTGCATCTATTGTAATCCTACTGGTTCAAACAGTTTTTTCTTTCCAAATAAAGTAATACTATCTTATGAAGAACTTTATAGACTGATAAAAGTTTTGGTTGGAATACTTGATGTACGAAAAATACGATTTACAGGAGGTGAACCACTTATTAGAAAAGGTGTGTTGAAATTTTTTGAAATGATTTCTGAATTGAAAAGTTATTATGACTTCGAAATTGGTATAACTACTAATGGTACTAATTTATTGGATAAATTAAAACCTTTGCAACAATTTGGAGTCGAACTTTTAAACATCAGCCTTGATTCTTTGGACAGAAACAAATTTGTTGCTATTACCGGAAAGGACAAACTTGAAGAGGTTATACTCTCAATAGAAAAAGCCATAGAAACTGGTTTTAAATCTGTAAAGATTAATACTGTAGTAATGAAGGGGTTTAATGACGATGAATTAATCCCTTTAATTAATTATTTTAAAAGTTATCCTGTATCATTACGTTTTATTGAATATATGCCATTTGCTAATAATAGGTGGGAAGAAGAAAAGTTTATAAGCTGGCAAAGTATGAAAGAAATAATAGAAAGTTCTTTACACCTTATCGAAGAGGGAAATGCAGGTTTAATCTCGAAAGACTTTAAAGTTGATGGGACATCATTAAATGTTGGTTTCATTAGTTCAATATCCAATAACTTTTGTGATAGTTGCAATAGATTGAGAATAACCGCAACAGGTCACATTAAAGTTTGTTTGTTTTCAAAACCTGCAGAAGCCAGTTTAAAACCACTTTTAGGCGATCTGAGTGTGTCAGATGAAAAAATTGCAGAGTTCATACTTGAAATTTTACAAAGTAAGTGGGAAAAACATCCAGATATCTCTGAATTATTAGAGCTTAAAGCTAATCACATGATGACAATAGGCGGATGAAAAAAACATTATCACATATCAATAAAAGGGGCGAAGCAAAAATGGTTGATGTTACTAATAAAAATTCTAACTTTAGAACTGCCCAAGCTTTTGCTGAAGTTAAAGTTTCAAAAGAGGTGTTTAATGCTATTAAGAACAATTCAGTTAAAAAAGGTGATGTATTATCTATTGCAAAATTTGCTGGAATTCAAGCTGCTAAGAAAACTTCTGAATTAATTCCACTATGTCATAATATATTTATAAGTGCAGTTGATCTTGAATTGAAATTAAATGCTAAAAAAAGAGTAGTAGAAATTACTTCATTGGTAAAAACATATGCACAAACAGGTGTTGAAATGGAAGCTCTTACAGCAGTTACAATTGCAGCTTTGACGGTTTATGATATGTGTAAAGCTCTTGATAAAAGCATAACAATAAATAATATTCATTTGTTAAAAAAAACAGGTGGAAAAAGCGGAACATTTATATCTGACTAAAAGTATTAAATTAAATAATTTATTATGAAAATATTTGACGTTGCCTCCGAGAAAGTGTTGCTTGATAAAAAAAATATTAATGATATTTCTAAAGGCAGAATTGTAGCTATAAATGTTAGTATTAAAAAAGGTATTCCGAAATCTAATGTAAAAGAAGCTATTTTGAGAGAAAACTTTGGTATCGAAGGAGATATACATGCAGGTAACTGGCACCGACAAATTAGCCTTCTCGCAATCGAGAGTATAGATAAAATGAGAAAATTATCCCTACCTAAACTTAGACCAGGGGCATTTGCTGAAAATATTACCACTGAGTTTCTTGCATTACCATTGCTTGAAATAGGAAGAAGATTAAAAATTGGTTCTGAAGTTGAGCTTGAAATTACTCAGATTGGAAAAGAGTGTCATAGTAAATGTGCTATATTTTATAAAGTAGGCGATTGTGTGATGCCACGTGAAGGAATTTTTGCAAAAGTAATTAAAGGGGGTAAGATTTCAGTTGGTGACGAAATACTTGTTCTATAATAGTAAAAATTGATTAAGTTAGAAAATGAAATCCTATAATGAAACATTATCTATTATTAAAAAAGAATTTTCAAAATTAAAATTGAAAACTATTGATGTTGAAATCCTTGATTCTTATGGGAAAATTCTTGCAGAGGAAGTTTTTTCAGATATAGATTTACCCCCTTTTGATAATTCTGCAGTTGATGGTTACGCTATTCAATACTCTGATAGGAAGAGTTGGGAACTTATAGGTGAAATTTCAGCTGGGAATTATTTAGATTTTAATGTTTATGATAATAAAACTGTTCTTATTACGACAGGGGCAAAAATTCCTTTAGGAGCAGATACAATTATTCCTATAGAAGATGTAGTTATAAAAGATAATACAATAATTCTAAGGGAGGGATGTTCTATAAAAAAGGGTGCTAACATAAGGCATCAAGGAGAAGATTTAAAAAAATCTGAAGTAGCAATTAAAATTTATACAAAAATAGATTCTAAAGTAATTTCAACACTTGCTGCATGTGGTAAAAAAATTGTAAAAGTGTTTAAACCATTAAAAATAGGTATACTTGCAACAGGTGATGAACTGATACCTATTGAAGATAAACCTGAAAATGATAAGTTACGTGTTTCTAATATCTATTCTTTGTATGGAGCTGTAAAAGAGGCGGGTCAGATTCCAGTTTTGTATGGATTTATTAAGGATGATAAAGAGTTAATACGCAAAAAATTACGCGAGATCCTTAATTTTAATCTGGATATATTAATTACAACAGGTGGAGTTTCTGTAGGTAAGTATGATTTTATGAAGCTCTTATTTGAAGAGGAAGGAATAATTACAAAATGCTGGAGATGCAATATCAAACCCGGAAAACCAATTTACTTTGGAGTAAATATTTCTGATTCAAGGAGGACTATGGTTTTTGGACTTCCTGGTAATCCTGTATCATCTCTTGTTGGCTTCAAAGTATTTATTTCACCTTCAATTAATTTCGTATTTCACCAATCACCATCATTAATAATTGATGCAGTTTTACAAAATAAATACAAAAAGAATGATTCAAAGAGACATTTTGCAAGAGGTTTTTTATTTAATGACGATGGTGTCTGGAAAGTTAGAACGCACAATAGCCAGTCGTCTGGAAATATGGTTGAAATGTCAATGTCAAATTGTCTTATAATATTTGAAGAAAATATGTTAAACCCTGAAGAAGGAGAAAAGGTAAAATGTATTTTAATATAAGTGGTGTAATACTTGCAGGTGGTAAAAGTTCAAGAATGGGTGTAAATAAAGCATTTTTAACCATTAATGGAGAAATGATTATTACTAAGGTGGTTAAATTAATGAGTTCACTTTTTAAAAGTTTAATGATAATTACAAACACACCTGAAGAATATAAATTTTTACATTTACCTACCTTTGAGGATATTTATAAAGATAAAGGTCCTCTCGGAGGAATTCATTCAGCTTTAAATTATTCAACAACTGAAAAAAATTTTATCATTTCTTGTGATATGCCATTTATGACGGTTGAAATGATTGAATATATTATCAATTATAACACACAAAAACCTGTAGTTTTTTGCAAAGCAGCTGGATATTTGCAACCACTGGCAGGAATCTACTCCAAATCAATTATTTCCCACCTAAAAAGTTTTCTCTCAGATGAAAATATTACCGATAGTTGTTTTCATCAGTTTCTTAAAGAGGTTGATTCAGAAATCATTAATCCTGAGTTCATTCCATTTTACCGGGACAAGATTTTTTATAATGTAAACAGTCCTGAAGACTATTATAAAATACTTAAAGGTATCATCTGATAAGCTGGGATAAATAAGATAAAATTTTTTTTCAAAAAAATTGCTCCGAAATTTATTCCTTTTTTGAAAGTTGTCCATTAGTTTCTCCTTATTCTAAATTAAATTTCCTCACGCTTTATTTGTAATAACGGTAATATTTATGAGTTTGAATTTATTTATAATAATTGATATAATTACATTTTTAAAAGTGATGATGGATGAAAAGAAATTATCTGTAAAAGATCTCCCACCTGATAATAGACCTCGTGAAAGGTTGAAAGAAAAAGGTGCTGAGAATCTTACAGATTATGAATTGCTTGCTATAATAATGGGCAAGGGGTCACGCAAGTTATCTGTAATTGAAACTGCAAAACAAGTTCTAAAGGAGTTTTCATCATTAAATGCTTTTGGTGAAGTAACTCTTGAACAGCTTCAAGCCATTCCTGGAATAGGTTTTGCTAAAGCTTGCCAGATTCTTGCAAGTATTGAACTTGGGAAAAGAATGTCCCGCAAAGCTGTAGAGAAACTTAATGAAAGAAATCGTCGTAAAACAATTAGAAACTATGAAGACGCTATAAATGAAATGATTAAACAAATGGTCAGTGAAAAACTCAATGATTTTGAAAGGGAACATTTTTTTGTAGTTTGTCTTGATACAAAAAATAGGATTATTGCAATTGATCCAGTATCAATTGGGACATTAAATGCAAGTCTTGTTCATCCACGTGAGGTTTTTTTGTCAGCTATAAAACATCATTCTTCGCAAATAATACTTGTCCATAATCATCCATCAGGAGATCCTACCCCTTCTGAGGATGATATAAAGATAACTCGAAAACTTGTTGAAGCAGGAAAACTCATAGAAATTCAAGTAATAGATCATATAATAGTAACACGTAATTTTGAAGTTTATAAAAGTTTAAGAGAGGAGGGTTTAATGTATGGAGTTTAAAGACTACTATAAAATTCTTGGTGTTGATAAAAATGCTTCACAGGACGAGATAAAAAAAGCTTTTCGTAAGCTTGCTATGAAATATCATCCTGATAAGAACAAGGGAGATAAAGCAAGCGAAGAAAAATTTAAGGATATTAACGAAGCCTATGAAGTACTTGGAGATCCTGAGAAACGGAAAAAATATGATCAGTTAGGTGAAAACTGGAAATATTACCAGCAATATGGGGATCCATCACAAGGATTTGACTGGTCGCAATATACCAGTCCGGGTGGACATACTTATACTTATAGTGGAAATTTTGAAGATGTGTTTGGAGAAGGTGGTTTTTCTGATTTCTTTGAATTATTATTTGGATCTGGATTTAAAAGTGGTCGAAGCAGACGGGCTGGAACCAGAACGACTATGCGTGGACAGGATATGGAAGCTACACTCGAGATTACTTTACAGGAAGCATATTTTGGAACTACAAGAATATTTAAGCATGGGGGTGAATCTATTAAACTAAATATAAAACCAGGTATACCTGATGGACAAATTTTAAAAATTCCCGGAAAAGGAAGTGCCGGAGCATTTGGAGGACAACCGGGTGATTTACTAATCCGTATCAGAATATTACCGGATCCAAAGTTTGAACGAAAGGGGGATGATCTTTATTCTACTTTATTTATAGACCTTTATACAGCTCTTCTTGGTGGGAAAATTGAATTTAAAACCATATCAAAAACTGTCAAGATAGATATACCTGAGGGAACACAAAACGGCAAAGTATTAAAATTACCAAAGATGGGTATGCCCCGATATAACTCACCGTCACAATTTGGGGATTTATACCTAACGATTCAAATACAACTACCAACAAACCTGTCTGTAAAGGAAAAAGCTCTTTTCAAAGAGTTAAGAAAACTCAGGTATGGTATATAATCTTTATAAATTTTTATGAAATATTAAGAAAATCTGCTGTAAGAAATTGCAGCACAAAGGCAGATTTTTTATTCTCATATTTAAAAAATAAAGTATCATATAAATTTTGTCAGTTCTTGACAAAAAAATAAGCATATAACAAATATTTTTTTACACTTGAATTTTTTATATATTATCAAGAATTTTAGTTTTAGTTTTTATTAAGAATTCTTAGAATTACAAAAATACATTAACCCAAATGAATAATTTCATAACTAATCAACCTACCAAAGATCTTCGAAAGAGAATGAATCAACTTATTTCAAAAAGCAAAGAACTGAAATTTTTAGTTGGCTTCTTTTATTTTTCGGGTATAAGAGAATTGTATGAAGGATTAAAAGAGAATAAGAATTTTATTCTTAAAGTTCTTGTGGGACTTGAAGTAGATAACTATTTACACGTACTTTTAGAATATGCTGAAAATGGAGAATTAACTGATGAAGAAAAAACAAATAATTTTCTTAACTCAGTAAAAAAGTC
>Ga0272448_1001272_pt1 | contig 34600 bp, 40 predicted proteins | sample YNPCB0191_FD_202220 | JGI IMG/M metagenome (GOLD analysis project Ga0272448, IMG submission 202220) | Hot spring sediment microbial communities from Yellowstone National Park, WY, United States - YNP-CB-019-1 | ecosystem: Environmental > Aquatic > Thermal springs > Hot (42-90C) > Sediment...
GAGTATAAGGACAGGAATCTATTAGAATCCTCAGAAACACTCACACCCTCACAGCTCAAAGCATTCTCTACCCCCCCTATGGAAGAACCACAGACGATTATTGAAGGAGAGATTACTCCTTCGCTGCCCTTTTCCATACTTGTACAGGGGGAAGAAAGGGTGGCCCATCAGGGTGATACGAGAAATGACAGTAGTCAAGAAAAGTCGAGAATGAACGAGAAAGGGCTTCCTCATCTTTTTACTGCCGAATATAAAGAGACCTTGGATACCCCTGAAAGACTCCGTGCTATGCCTAATATAAAGACTGACCATACTGGACTGAGCCATGTTATGGGCTCTGAAAAATCCCGTACCTCATCTGGTGCCACAGAACCTATCACACTACTCGAGGAGACACTACTACAGGAAAATACAGAGTATAAGGACAGGAATCTATTAGAATCCTCAGAAACACTCACACCCTCACAGCTCAAAGCATTCTCTACCCCCCCTATGGAAGAACCACAGACGATTATTGAAGGAGAGATTACTCCTTCGCTGCTTGTAAAGAGAATAGAAGAGATAGTGAACAATCATGTTGAACACGGAAGACGTGCAGAACTTTTTATACGGGTCAGGATGGAAGAAGGAGAACCTTTACTCATGGGAGTAACGGAAGATGGTCAGAATATGGTGTTGCAAATCAAAACCGGGGATAGCATACTCGTCAATTTCCTCAATACTCAAAAAGAGGAGCTTTCACGCCATCTCGAAGAGAGAGGTATTTTTACGCGTATCTATGTTGAGCACGACAATACTGATCAATTCGGAAGACAGAGAAAAGACAGAGAAGAACGAGCGAGGATAAAATGGTCACGTAATATTAGAAATATATATCATGGAAAGGAGGGAATATGGTTGTGAATAGTGTCCAAACCATAACAGATGTACCACAAAGCGTTTCAGGATCCAAATCTATATCCAAAGATGATTTTTTGAAGATTCTTGTTACACAGCTCAAATATCAGAACCCCCTGGATCCCTTAAAACCTGATGAGTTACTTGTTCAGCTTGCACAGCTAACAGAGGTAGAAAAACTGCAAAACCTGGAAAATCTCCTCGAAGAAATGAAAGGACTGCTCAAAGGCCAGGATGTATCGGGATGGGCTAATCTTATTGGTAAAAAGGTCATGTGTGATGATACTGTTCTGTCAAAGGGTGACGAAGTGTCTCTTACGCCTGTTGTAGATTTTGATCAGATAATCCTTGCTGTTTCTGATGTTAATGATGGCAATATAAAAACTATAACCTTTGAAAAAGGGGATACACTTGTGTACAGACATGAGGATGACAATGATGTAAAAATTTCAGTAGCTGCATTGAAAAATGGCAAACTTGTTGAATGTGGCATGAATGTTTTTAGAACAGTAAGAGGGTTAGTCAGCGATAATGGAAAGATGTATTTTGTATTTTCGAATGGACAAAAATATAGCACTGAAAGTATTAAAGAAATACGAGAATAAAGGAGGTTATTATGCTGGGAGCATTTTTTTCAGGAATTTCCGGTCTTGTAGCTATGAGCCAGTCTTTGGATGTGACAGGCAACAATATTGCAAATGTTAATACAGTTGGTTATAAGGGGAGCAGGGTTACCTTTGCTGATATGCTGTATCAGTCCATCTTTGGCACTTCAGGGTCGAGCCAAGTTGGTAGGGGAACAGCATTGGGTTCTATTGATACGCTCTTTTCACAGGGTTCTTTTGAGAGCACGAGTGAGTCCACTGACCTTGCCATAGGTGGGGAAGGATTTTTTATTGTCAAGTCGCCTGATAATGACCAGTTGTTCTATACAAGAGCAGGGCAATTCAGGTTTGATAAGGAAGGATATCTTACAACACCAACAGGATATATATTACAGGGCAGACAGATAGACAGAAGTACAAATACGCCGGTGGGTGTAAGTACCGATGTTATCATATCGCCTGAGCCAAGCCAACCAAAAGCCACTGAGAAAATAGGCATGGCAGTAAACCTCCAGTCAAACTGTGCCTGGAAGGGTACTGCTGGAAGTCTTGGAGGTACTGGCACATCTATATCAAGTGTGTCCGCTAGCAGTGGTAAATACCCGAGGGTTGGGGACTACACATTTACGGTTAGTGGTACAACGCTAACAGTCGATTTTGCTGAAAGGGGCCCTGACGGAGAACTTACCGGTAATACAGCCCAGTATACAGGTACAGTAGCAGCAGGCCAGACGTACACAAACTGGCAAGGCTCTGGTCTTGATATAGTGACAGCCGCTGCACTTGCCAATGGAACCCAGACATTGAATATTGAAGGGTTTGTCTATGCCTATGAAAGCGCCAGTCGAAACCCCACAAGTACATCAAACTACTCATCCTCCATAACAGTGTATGATTCCCTCGGTCAGCCCCATGTGGTAAATGTATATTTCAGGAAGGCGTATGAAACGGATAGCGGAAACAGCATATGGGAATGGATGGCAGTCCTTGAGGCAAATGATTCTGCCACCAATGAGGATACATTAGCTGGGTGGGGTACTCTTACATTCAACAACAAAGGTGTGTTAACTGCCGGAGGAGATCCCGTTTCTGTATCATTCGATTTTTCACAGGGTGCAGTTCAGGATCAGGAGATTGAGATTGTCTTTGGTAGTGCTTCAGGTGGCGGAGCATCAACTCAGTATCCCATTGCTTCAACGACAAACTTTCAGACACAGGATGGATACCCGCCTGGTGTGTTAATCAATGTGACGGTGAGTGATGAGGGAGTAATTTCAGGTCATTACTCAAACGGTCAAATTTTGGATCTTTATCAGATAACACTGGCAAAATTCAACAATCCACAGGCGCTCAATAAAGAGGGAGGGAATCTATATTCTGAGACCGTCTCATCCGGACCAGCCTATACAAATGCACCAGGCTCAGGGGCACTGGGCAAGATAAACCCCAATTCTTTGGAGCAGTCCAATGTAAACTTGGCAACGGAATTTGTGAAGATGATTATTTCTCAGAGAGGATTTCAAGCAAATGCACGAGTCATTACCACATCAGATGAGATACTTCAGGAGCTTATGAATATCAAGCGATAAGAGCGCGTCAATTCCATGACAGTAATGTCAAACTAATAGAGAAGGGGAGGAGAATAATATCTCCCCTTCTCTTTAAAAATCGCATCTTTTCATTCAGTTACAACAAAATATTTTCTGGCATACCGATTGCTATTCTATTTACGGTATGGCAGAAGAACAAGAAAACAGTGAAGCACAGGTAGAAGAAAAGCAGGAAAAGAAGGGAAAATTTAAACTCCTCTTAATCTCTCTGATTGTCATCATGCTTGCTGCTGGCGGCTATGGAATCTATGTCTGGAAGTTTGCCTCCCATCAAGGAGCAAAGGAGGCAAAAAAAGTTGAGAAAGAGGGTGTAGGGGCTATGTTTTCCCTTGAACCGTTTATTTTTAATTTATCAGGTGATCATTCACGATTTGTTAAGCTTTCTTTAACTATTGAAATGAAGGATCAAAAAGTGCTTGATGAAGCAAAACAAATGTTGCCTGCATTACGAGATAGAGCGTTATCGTTTCTTTCTTCACAACCCCTTGAAACATTTATGGATGTACAGAAACGGGAAGGAATGAAAAAAGAGATAAAAGAAAAATTAAAGCTTCTCTTTAAGGAAGGAAACAATATAAAACAGATTTATATCACAGATATTATTGTCCAGTGAGGTTTTTGTGGAGCAAATTCTTTCTCAGGATGAAATTGATGCACTGTTAAAAGGTATATCTGACGGTGAGATTGAGACAGAAAAGGAACCCGCCTCTTTTGATAAAAGGGTTGATATTAAACCTTTTAGCCTTCTCAGCATTGGGAAGACAAAGAAAGAAAAGCTTCCCGGCCTTGACTTTATCTACGATAGATTTTCAAAATCCTTTAGCAGCGCCTTTTCACTTTTTGTGGAAAAAGAAATAGAGATTAGCCTCACGACGAACAAGTACGTTGAATATGGAGAACTCCTAAAAACACTTCCACTCCCGACGAATATGAACGTCATTACTACCGAGAATCTAAAGGGGTTCTTCATAGTTATCTTCGATGCAAGTTTAATATTTGCTGTTCTTGAAATTATTTTTGGTAGTCCTGCCATAGAATCTGCCAAAGTGGAAGGAAGAGAGTTTACCAAAATAGAATTCCGTGTTGTAAGAAAAGTCATTGACCTTATCTGTATTGAGATGGAAAAGGCGTGGACACCTGTATATGAAATACGATGCAAATATTCACGATCAGAGATGAATCCAAATTATATTACCATGATTTCTCCGGATGAGGTTGTCCATCTTGTTGAATTTACTATTGAAATAGGTGGTGTTAAGGGATGGCTGAAGGTTCTTATACCATATGGAATTCTTGACACTATAAAAGAATACCTTATTGCAGCTCCTTCACGGGAGGATATAGATATGCGAGAAAAATGGTTCACCTTGCTTAAGAGAAATATGTTTACGATTCCCCTTGAGTTACGGGTGATACTTGGAAAGAAACGGATTACCCTACAGGATTTTTTACGATTTACCGAAAAGGATCTGATTTTCATAGATAAGCATGTTGATGATCCTGTTGATATATTTGTCCATAACAAGAAGATATTACAGGGAAGCATAGGAACCTATAAAGGAAATATGGCGGTACGTATAGAAAAAGGAAAGGAAAGCCGCAAGGAGGATATCCATGGAACAGTCTTATGAAGAGATACTGAGCAAGGGAGATGTGAAGGGTTTCGATTTACAGTTCGAAAGTCTTCTCGATATTACAATCGATATTGTGGTTGAGATTGGAAGAACAAAGATGACAATTGGTGAACTACTTAATCTCTCGAAAGGTGGTATTGTGGAGTTGAACAAAATCGCAGGAGATCCTGTTGATATATATGTCAATGAAAAACTTTTGGGTAAAGGTGAAATTGTTGTTGTCAATGAACGACTTGCCGTTAGGGTTCTTGAGATTGCAACCCCGAACGAACGGGTTCAGAAGTTAGGATAATGGAAACGTCATTATACATAGTAAAACTTGTCATGTTCTTTGTAGCGTTCTTCTGTGGTGCACTGCTGCTGTACAGATATAGGGGGAGAGTAGCACACAACTTCTTTGCGAAAAACAACAGTATGGGCCTCAAGAAAAGAGATACCCTCTATGTTGGGTATAAGAAATATATTACCCTTGTAGAATTCGAGGAGTATTTGTTTCTCGTTGGTGTGGGGGAAAAAGATATTACTATTCTTCACAGCTGGAAAAGAGACGGACAATGAAATTGAAATACATCATTATTTTGATACCCCTTATATTGTTTTTTTGTATTCATGGTACTGCAGAGGCAAAAGAAAAAGGTAAAGATCTAATAACAGGTTTTTTAGATGGCGGGAGCAGCAAAAACCTTTTAAGCATAGTTGTTCTACTCTCCATACTCAGCTTTATCCCTGCTATCCTTCTTCTTATGACATCCTTTACACGGATTGTGATTATTCTTGCTTTCTTAAGGCAGGCAATTGGTATTCCTCAGTTACCACCGAACCAGATTATTATAGGTCTTTCGTTATTTCTTACGTTCTTTATTATGGCACCAACATATGAAAAGATTCATGAAACTGCCTATGCACCGTTTATGAATAACCGGATCGGGTTCAGTGAATTTATGGAAACCTCCAAAAAAGAGCTGGGTACATTCATGCTCAAATTTACTAAGGAAAAGGATCTTGCCCTCTTTATGAATATCGGGGGACACAAGAGGCCTATGAATGAAAGGGATATCCCCTTCAGCGTCCTTGTTCCTGCTTTTGCAATCAGTGAATTGAAAAGGGCATTTCAGATTGGTTTTTTACTGTATATTCCCTTTCTTATCATTGATATGGTTATTGCGAGCCTTCTTCTTTCTGCCGGTATGATGATGTTACCACCAATATTCATATCCTTACCCTTCAAGATCATGCTCTTTGTTCTTGTCGATGGCTGGAATCTGCTCATCGGGTCTGTAGTGAAGGGGTTTACGTAGAAAGAGTATGAGCCACGATTTGATTATACAGATATTCAGAGAAACGCTCAAAACAATGCTCTTTATTATTTCTCCTGTTCTTCTCCTGACACTCATCATCGGACTTGCCATAAGTATTTTTCAGGCAGTAACACAGATCCATGAGATGACCCTTGTCTTTGTGCCAAAGATCTTGCTCATTATCGTATGCCTTATTTTCTTTTTTCCATGGATGATCAATATGCTTACAGGATTTACAATTGAGCTGATAACAAATATTCCGGTCTATGTGCGATGATGGATATACACAAGGAGGTAATAACGTTTTTTCTTATTTTTTTCAGGATACTCTCCATTTTTTTTCTCGTCCCCCTCTTTGCATCTAGGCAGATATCCATCATTTTTAAAGGAGGTTTTTCCCTTGTTTTTGCATATCTCATATATGATGCACCAGATATCGAATGGACTGTGCCTACTCATAGTTCACCCTTTGTCATACTATTCAGAGAATTTCTTCTGGGATTTACAATAACCCTTGTTATAAGAATTATGTTTGCTGCTGTCCATATGGCGGGTGAACTCGTTTCTTTACAGAGTGGGTTTAGTTATGCCCGTTTTATGGATCCCTACACTATGGAGCAGACCTCGTTTTTTGTACGCTTTAATTATTTTCTTGCGATTCTCGTATTCTTTGCAATTGATGGGCATTACGTACTTATTGAGGCTATACACAAAAGTTTTATTGTCATTCCTCCTGGTGGATTTTTATTCACCAAGCCACTCTTTGACTATGTTCTTACTGTTTCACAGGTAATTTTTTCAACATCACTAAAGATAGGTGCACCAATTGTTGTGACACTTTTTTTTATTGAGATTTCTCTCGGTATTGCGTCACGTCTTATTCCGTATATGAATGTCTTCATCGAAGGTATTCCCATAAAGATTTTAGCGACACTCTGTATCTTCTCAATTTCTTTGAATTTTATAGTGCCGGTAATCTCCAATGTATTTAAGACCATGGAAAGTGGGATTATTCACATTATTAAGGTAGCAGGGTAATATGGCAGAAACGTTCCAAGAAAAAACTGAACAGCCAACAGAACGGAGGATAGAAGAATCGCGGAAAAAGGGCCAGATAGCCCAGTCACGGGAGATTCCTTCATCGTTAATCATTCTTTTTTCAAGCATATTTATGTATTTCACTGTATCAAAGGGTTTTAGTGAGATTTTCAGGCTCTATGTGAGTTATATTAAAAACCTTGAAATAGAAGTTGATCTTTTTCATATTAAACCAATTCTGTTACATGGTCTTTATGGATGGATAAAAATTACGTTTCCCGTCTTTCTCCTTCTTCTGATTATTTCAATTTTTGGTCACGTTATACAGAGAGGATTTCTTTTTAGCTTTGATATTATAACGCCCAACTTCGAACATATTAACCCTGTGCAAGGAATAAAAAGGTTATTTACAAAGAGGTCCCTTGCTGAACTTTTCAAATCGATCCTTAAGGTTACCATTATTGTTTATGTAGCATATACATTCATTATGAAGGAGCTGCCCATTCTTTTTTCCCTTCCGCAAAAAGAAACGTCTTTTATCATCGCATACCTCGGAAGGGGTGTTTTTAAACTTTCTCTTCATATTGGTATTGTTTTTCTTTTTCTCGCGCTTTTCGATTTTCTTTTCCAGAAATGGCAGCACATAAAGGATCTCATGATGACGAAAGAAGAATTAAAAGAAGAAATGAAGGAACGGGAGGGAAATCCCCTTGTAAAGGCACGGATACGAAGCATACAAAGGGAGCTTGCACGGCGACGGATGATTGAAGACGTGAAGACTGCTGATGTTGTTGTTACAAACCCTGATAGCTTTGCAATTGCCTTAAAGTATATTGCTCATGAAATGCCTGCCCCTCAAGTTGTTGCGCGGGGTGCAGGGTTTATCGCGCAGAAGATAAAAAAGGTGGCACAAGAAGCGCATGTTCCCTTGGTTGAACACAGGCTCCTTGCACGGGCTCTTTTCTATTCTGTCAGGGTGGGAGAATACATCCCTGAAAAATTTTATATGGTTGTAGCTGAGGTACTTGCACGGGTGTACAGGTCAAAAAGAGGAATAGCTGTATGATGGAGAGTCTGATAAAAAATTTACGGGAACGAGGGGATTTTTTCATCGCTATAGGCATAGTCTTTGTCATTCTCATTATGATTGTTCCGCTTACAGGTTTTCTTATTGATATATTCATAACCGTAAGTATCTCCCTTTCCCTGCTTATCCTCTTCATTGCAATGTATATTTACAGGCCCCTTGATTTTTCTGTGTACCCCTCTATATTGCTTGTTACGACCCTTTTCAGACTTTCACTGAATGTAGCGACGACGCGGCGCATACTTATTCATGGAGACGAAGGTCTTGAGGCTGCCGGTCGCATCATCAAGGCTTTTGGTACCTTCATCATAGGAGGCAACTATATCGTCGGTGCCACCGTGTTTCTCATCCTCGTGATAATAAACTTCGTGGTGATTACCAAGGGCGCCGGCCGTGTAGCAGAGGTTGCAGCACGATTTACCCTCGATGCCATGCCAGGGAAACAGATGAGCATTGATGCTGACCTGAATGCAGGCCTCATTGATGATAAAGAGGCACGGAGAAGAAGAGAACGGATAGAGTTAGAGGCTGATTTTTATGGTGCTATGGATGGGGCAAGTAAATTTGTACGGGGTGACGCCATAGCAGGCATCATTATTATTTTCGTCAATATCATAGGAGGTTTTTTCGTTGGCGTTGTTCAAAAGGGTATGTCCATGGTTGATGCTCTTCAGGTATACACAGTCCTGACAATCGGCGATGGTCTTGTGAGTCAGATTCCTGCACTTCTTACATCAACCGGTGCCGGCATTATTGTCACACGGGCTGCAGGAGAAAAGAATCTCGGTGGTGATGTGATCAACCAGGTACTCGCTCAGCCAAAAGCCTTGACCCTTGCATCTATAATTATTCTCTCTATAGGTTTTATACCCGATATCCCTCTTTTTCCATTCTTTATGCTCTCCAGTTGTGTTTTTGGTGTAGGCTATCTGATTGAGAAAACAAAAAAAGGAGAAGTAGCACCACGACCTGAAACGCAATCACAAGAACTTGAGAGAATGGAGTTTGTTGAGCCACCGGACCTTATCGAGATTGAAATCGGGTATGGCCTTATTTCAATAGTTGATGCTGATAAAGGCGGGGAATTGCTCGATAAAATGAGGGCTATACGAAAACAAATGGCTCATGAACTTGGTATTGTTATTCCTCCGATGAAATTGAGAGATAATCTCCATCTAAAACCCTATGAATATCTAATCCTCCTGAAGGGTATAGAATCAGGACACGGTGAACTGCTTTCAGGACATTTTTTAGCCATGGGTCAGGAAAAGAAGGAGATTGATGATGCACTGCCCACAAAAGAGCCTGTCTTCAATCTCGATGCATACTGGATAAAGGAAAAGGACAGAGAAAAATATGCTTCCCAAGGATTTACTGTTGTTGACCATGCAACTATTATCGCAACCCACCTGACTGAAATTATACGAAATAATAGCCATGAGTTACTGACTAGACAGGAGACTCAAAAGCTTATTGACAACTTTTTACCGACACACCAGAAACTGGTGGAGGAGCTGTCTCAGAACCAAATCAATACAGGAGTTATTCAAAAAGTGTTACAGAACCTTCTCAGAGAGCAGGTCTCTATCCGTGATCTTATAAGTATTCTTGAGGCTATTGCTGATGCATCAGTGGGAACACGTGATCCGGATGGAATAACTGATTTTGTACGGCAGCGCATTGCACGGACTATCATTAAGCCGTATATTATGAATGGAACCCTCCATATTCTTATTCTTGATAAGGCTCTTGAGGAAAGACTGATTGAAAGCCTTAAAGGTACTGATCGTGGTCCCTACCTGGCTCTTGATCTTACCTTCAGCCAGCGGCTTATCGAAAGTATCACGCTGGAGACAAAAAAGGTGATGTTCCAGAATATTCAGCCTGTAATCCTTGTGCACCCAGCTATTCGGGCAAGCCTTAAGAAGTTTATCGACAGATATGTTCAGGGTATATGCATTATTTCCCATAACGAGATACCACCATACATCAAAATTCAATCAGTGGGGGTGATTAAGATATATGAGAATTAAAAAATTTCATTGTAACACCATACGGGAGGGCATCGATGAGATAAAACTGAAGTATGGTCATGATGTTTTTATCGTCGATGTCAAAAACAATGGTTCAGGTTTTTCAGATAAAAAATGCGAAATAACGATTGCCATGGAAGACAACCCTGAATTACGGGACGATGAAATGGGACCTGTACGGAAGCGGATAGAAGAAACCTGGGATGCCTTTCTTACCTCCTTGAGGCATCAGGTTAATGCTTTAGAATCAGGATTATTGGTCGATAGGATGAAAGGGTACCCACTACCTCTGCGAGTCTTTCTCGATAAGATGGTAGCAAATGGGCTGGACAGAACTCTCGCCATTTCTATTATCTCAGAAATGTACTGGGAGATAGGAAAACTTGCTGAAGACAGTTTTAAGGCGAATGTTTTCTTGAAACACATTTTGAGCAAGCGTATCGGTACCGTTGATCTTGAAGAGATGGATGATCACATATGTATCGTAGGTCCCACAGGCTCGGGCAAGACAGAGGTTGTAAAAAAGCTTGCAGCAAAATTAAAAGAGGGCGGTGTAGACGTGTCAATTGTCGCATACGACCCTATACGAAAGGGAACTTATGATGAACTTATGAGTTTTTCAAAGGATGAAAAGATTCCTCTTTCATTTACCATTAATGATCATGACCTCCCGTTTATGATTGAAGGGAACGGAGCGAAAAGGAAAATTATTGACCTCACAGGCCACAGTGAAATTCAGAAAGCCATATTAAAGAGATTCACAGATGTAAAGAAGATACTGGTATTTCAAGCAAGCACACGATACGAAAGCATAAAAACATACTGCCACACCCTTGGTGATGTAAAACCGTCAGGGCTTATTGTTACCAAATTGGATGAAGAGGAGGAATTGGGACATGTCGTATGCAATATTATTCGTCTCAACTACCCTGTCTGTATGTTTACAAGCGGATTAGGTCTTGAGGATGTGCTGTTTGCCAATGAGGATGTGCTGTTCAGAATGCTTTTGGAGAAAAATCCATGGAAAAAAAGAGAACTATTGCAATAACCAGTGGCAAGGGTGGTGTAGGGAAGACGTCGATTGTTTCCAATATTGCATATTTTCTATCCTACAACAGTAAGTCCATATACATCCTTGATGCCGATTTTTCACTCGGTAATGTGGATGTTATGTTTGGTATCATTCCAAGGTTCAACATAAAAGATTACCTGGATGGCACAAAGAGAATACAGGATATTATGGTTAAAGGACCTAATGGTATCCGTATCATTCCAGCCACAACAGGTGTTTCTGAGTTCTCTAACCTTTCTGAGGAAGAAAGGGACAAGATATTTTTATCTTTTAAAGAAATGGACGGTTATGATTATTTGATTGTTGATACTGCCGCTGGAATTTCTTCAAACGTTGTCTATTTCAATCATATAAGCGATGAAAGCTTTATCATTATAACACCAGAGCCTGCAAGCCTGACAGACTCTTACGCCACGATAAAGGTTCTGCGTAACAAGACAGGGAGAAAGGAGTTCCATGTTATCATGAATATGGTGAGAGACGAAAGAGAAGCAATCACTGTGTTCAAAAAACTATTGTCTGTGACCGACCGGTTTCTTGATGTCTATATTAATTTCTTTGGGTACATACCGCTCGATAAGAATGTACCAATCGCCATAAAAAGACAGAAGCCCTTAATTGAAGTTTTTCCAGAAACACATGCTACAAAAGCGTTGATAAAAATAGGTAACAAACTTTTGGCATAATATGTTGAAATATTCATATAAAAGATTTCAGGAAGATGAGAAAGAAAAAATTTTAGAGGATGTTATACCTCTTATCAAGCATCTTGCTTACAAGGTTTCAAAAGGCATTGAGGACGATGATCTCTTGGAAGACCTTATATCCGCAGGGATAGTAGGACTTCTCGAAGCAATTGAAAAGTATGAACCAGAGAGGGGGATAAAACTCAATACCTATGCCTACTTGCGTATTAAGGGGGCGATGCTTGATGAGTTAAGAGCAAGAGACTATTTTTCACGTGACGCCCGTTCCAAGCATAAAAAGATTGAGGATGCGATACGGAAACTTGAAGCGAGATTTGGACGCCCCCCGGAGGACGATGAGGTTGCGAAAAGTCTTCATGTCAGCATAGAGCATTACCGTAAGATGCTTAGGGATTTTAGATATTTACAGGTAATAAATATTGAAGATTTGCACGAAATATTTGGTGAAGAGAGAAGAGAACTCATTCAGTATGCTATTGCCGAAAAGGAAACTGTAGAAGAATCTGCTTCGTTAAGAGAGATCGAGACTATTCTTGCCAGAGCAATTGAGGCGCTCCCCGAAAAACAGCGGCTCGTTCTTACTCTCTATTATTATGAAGATCTGAATATGAAAGAAATTGGGAAGGTGCTTAATATTACAGAAGCTCGTATATCGCAACTCCATACGCAGGCAATTATGAATCTGCGGGTAATACTAAAAGAATATCTCACATAGCACTATTACTACTTAATTGAGAACGTATTCGCTCCATATTACTATTAAAAAGACCATTGAGATCAAGTATGAGAATAACACGTCCATCGCCACGTATCGTGGCGCCGCATACACCTTTAAGGTGTTGTAAATATTCACCCAATGGTTTTATGACAACCTCTTCCTGTCCGAGTACAGCATCTACCTTGAGACCAATTGTCCTTTCACCTACAGTACAGATTACAATATACCCCGTATCCTGCGTCTGATTAAAGAATGGATGATTTTTATCAATCATCGGTATGATTTTGTTTCTCAAGAGGATTACTTCTTTTTTATCAACTTCTTTGAAAAGGGTATTCTCTGTTTTTACAAGCTCAATGACAGAATGGAGAGGAATTGCAAAGATATTATTCGCAACTCTCACAATCAATGACTTCATTATAGCAAGGGTTAATGCAAGGCGAATTGAAATCTTTGTCCATTTATCCTTTTCAAATTTTACATGAACAGTACCATTCATCTTTTCAATTTTGGTTTTGACGACATCCATGCCCACGCCTCTTCCAGAAATATTGCTCACCTGTTTAGCTGTAGAGAGACCAGGTATAAAGATGAGGTTCACGGCATCCGTATCAGAAATATTGTGGAGCTCGTTCTCGCTTATCAGTTTCTTCTCCCGCACCTTTTCCTTTAGTGCATCAATATCTATCCCCCGACCATCATCAGTAATTTCCACAACAACATGGTTACCTTCATTATATGCCTTAATGGATATTGAGCCGCTTCGTTTCTTACCTTTCTTTTCACGAATCTCAGGAGATTCAATTCCGTGGTCAATACAGTTTCTTATAATATGGACAAGGGGGTCATGAAGTGCCTCAACAAGGGATCTATCCAGCTCAGTTTCTCCTCCCTCAATTGTTAAGTTAACCTCCTTGTTAAACTCCCGTGAAAGGTCTCTCACCATTCTCGGAATTTTATTGAAAAGTTTGCTGATAGGAACAAGCCTTGTTTTCATTACAGAAACTTGTAATTCGTTGGTTATGGTCTCTATATACGAGATGACTTCTGCAACCGCATCGAAGCCACCGTCTTTGCTGAAGGATTGGTGTAAAAGGTTCTTTGTCATAATAAGCCTGTTTTTGCCAAGCACTAATTCTCCGACAAGGTCCATTAGTTCATCGAGCTTTTTAACATCTATTCTGAGAGACTGCTCCTCTTTTGTCTTTTGCTTACTGATGAAATTTTTAATCTGTCCTTCAGTAAGAAGTTTTTCATCAACGATAATTTCGCCTATTTTCTTATGGGGTTCTTGTTTTTGTTTTTCGAGGATCTCATCAAGTTCTTTCGGAAGTATCACTTCTTCTTCAATAAGGATTTCACCAATCCGTTTTTTCGTTTTTTCCTGTCCATTGAGACAATCTTCAAGTTTTTGTAGCACAAGAGTTATATCGTGCTCTTCCATGCCTTTTTCCTTTATGTCTTCTACGAGGAGTTTCATCAGATCCAATGATTCGAGAATGATATTAACAATCTGTGTTGCTGGGGGTATCTCCTTCTTTCTGATTTTACCCAGAAGATCCTCTGCTTTATGGGTTAGGTTTGTGAGGGTATTAAAACCCAAGAAGCTTGATGTACCCTTCAGTGTATGCACAGATCTGAAGATACTGTTTATACATTCATCATCGAAATTTTTTTCTATGAGTAAAATGTCATGGATGGCGTTTTCAATAAGCTCGTTTGCCTCTACAATGAAATCATTTATAATCTCTTCCATTTCATTGGTTTTGAGTGCCTCCTCCATTGTCTGCCTCCTTCAATAAACTTTTTACTTTATAGATAAGAATTTCAGGCTTAATGGGTTTGTTAAGAAACAGGTTTATACCTGCTCGTAAGGCTTGTTCCTTGATCTTTTCATCCCTCGTGGTGGTAAGCATTATTGCTGGCGTGTCAAGATAGTAGTAGCTGGATCTGAGATTTTTTACGAGTTCAATACCATCCATATGTGGCATATTGAGGTCTACGATAAAGAGGTCTGCATGGAAACTGCTCAATTTTTCAAGGGCGTCGATTCCATCTTCTGCTTCGAGGACAATATAGTCACACTTTTTAAGAATCATGGCAATCAGTTTTCGTATAACTGGTGAGTCATCAATAACAAGAATAGTTTTCATCTCCCCCCCCTTTGATATACGATTGCATTAGGAAACAGAATGGGTTTAAAAGCCATAGAAATATTGTGGAGCACTTCTGCATGGCCTATAATCAAATAGCCATATGGATTGAGTGAGGCGTAAAGGTTTTCAACCACCTTCTTCTTTGCTGAATCGTTAAAATATATGAGGACATTTCTGCAGAATATAATATCCATATTTTTGAATCTCGCATACTCAGAAGGCTCTATAAGATTTGAAAACTCAATTTTCACAAAATTTTTAATCTCCGGTTTAAGCTGGTAGTGACTGCCATTTTTAATAAAATATTTATTCTTTATATGGTCTTCCACATTCCTCATACTATAGTCATTGTATAAACCATTTCTTGCAGAATCGAGTGCCTTTGTACTGATATCGGTGGCGTAGATTACAAAGGGAATCATTGCTTTAAGTTTTTCCATCAGCTCAAGAAGAATAATGGCTATTGTATATGGTTCTTCTCCTGTTGAGCATGCTGCGCTCCATATCCGTAAAGGAAAGATTCTTCCGTTATTGAGAAAGTTTTTTGTAATAATATCCTTGAAAGCTTCAAGCTGAGGAGGATTTCTAAAGAAAAAGGTCTCATTTGTAGTAATGGCATTGAAGAGATTTAGCAGTTCGTTTTCAGAATTTTGTCCTCCATACTTTAGAAAAAAGTAATAATCGTCATATGAATGTAGGCCAAGGTCATTCAATCTGTTGGAAAGCCGCGCTTTTAAAAGGTATGACTTTTCCTCCATAAAAAATATACCGGTTTTTTCATAAATCAAATCCCTGAGCAGTGTAAATTCCTCTTTTTTCATGATAGCTCGAATTCTTTTAAAACGGTTGAGACAGCATCTCGTATCTCTTGGTCTTGTTCGAACAAGAGGGGTTTTAACACAGTGAGCGCTTTTTTATCCTTCAGAGCTGAGAGTGCTTTTATGCTTGCAATTTTAAGTAGCTTATTTTCTTCTTCGAGACCCCGTACAAAGAGAGGAAAGAGGGAGATATCCTGAAACGAAGCCAGAGCGGAAAGGGCATAATACCGTGTCCATACATCCCTTGTAGTGTCTGAATGAATGTCAATGAGCCGCTCTTTAAACATATGGAGCCCTTTTTCTTTTATAATGCCTAAAACATCAGGATATATATTGTTGTCATTCATAAGGCATTGGTGAAAAAGATCCAAATATTGTGTATTATCTGAAAGGCTCCCTATAGCCCGTATTGCCTTTTTTCGGATTTCTTCATCATTGTCTTGGCAGAGCTTTTTTAAAAAAGAGTAATTTGTATCTGGCGTGAGCCGGTCAGTACAATGGAGGTACACCTTTTTATCCGTGGAAGAGCCACGGGCAATGAACTCTTCTATGAGATTAAGAGCCGCTTCTTTATTGAGGTCGATTAATGCGTGAAAGGCCTTAATACGTACATCAAAAAAGTCCTCTCTGCATGATTGTATAATCTCCTTTTGGAGATGTTTTACTTTCATCTTACCTGCAGATATAAATCCATCGCCTCGAACATGACCGTCAGGATCCTTGATAGCCTCATTAATGAGAGAAGTACCATTCCCTTTTAGAATACGGGGAAGAAAACGTATTATTTCACGTTTTAATGTCGTGGAACCCGACGTAAAGACGTTGAGAAGTTCTTTCTCTTCAATCTTTATCCTGCATTTTGCACATACAGTGATAAGAGGTAGGAGGGAAGTTTCGTCAAGAGTGAGGTATTCCTTTATAGACCATTTAATACTCTCTTTAAAGGTTGAAAGAATTTTAATCGCTTCGTCATATTCTTCGAGATCAGGGTCAATCTCATGAAAGAAAGAGAGCACTGCATCAAGGGCTTCTTTTCGTTTAAAGATGCTGATATTCCTTAAAAGGTGTATATTTTTTTTCTCCATACCTGTGAATTTGGATAGGAAAAAGTCAAAGATTTCTTCACCCATTTTTTCCTTAAAAATCCTGAAGGTATGTTGATTGGATCTCTTATAGATAACCTCCAGATACTCATTTCTCTTTTTCGTATCCCATTGTTTCAGTGATTCTATTATCTCTTCAAGGAGGTCTTTTTTGTTGTAGTTCAAAAGGGCCTCGCATGCTGAAAGGGAGAGGGTGCTGTTATCCTCTCTGAATATATTCAAAAGATATGGAAGTGCATGTTTATTTTTAATCTTTCCGAGACTACTTATTGCTGAAAATGCAACCCATTCATTGTCATTCAAGGCGTGAATAAGAGAGGTGACAACACGCTTATCCTTGAAATTTCCCAGTGCCTGTGCTGCAGCAGACCGCACATTTATATCATCATCGCCAAGGCATTTTATAAGGGGAGGAATAGCCTTCCTGTTTTTTGTATTGCCCAGTATTTCACATGCATAGGTTCGCTGATCCGCATCATCATCCTCGGTGAGGTGAATAATTGCGTCTATGTTTATATTCCCTATCCGCGAAAGGATTCCATGGGCAATCATCCGAATAGTGATATCATTATCTTTTAGCAAGGGGATAAAGAAAGGAACGATATCTTTCTCATGCACTAATAGTATTGTTTCAATGATTTTTTCTCTTTCAAGGCTGTCGCCATTTTTTATTGCTTCAATCCAGTGTACAATGTTTTTCTCATTCATAGGGAATCCTCATGATTGCTTTAGGAATTTCCTGAACAGGCAGGATAAAATCAGCAAGGTTTTCATTGATGACCGCCTTTGGCATCCCGAACACAACGCTGGTTTCTTCATCCTGGGCAATAAGAACCCCCTTTTTCTTTTTTAATGCCCGTGCTCCTACAAGGCCGTCATTGCCCATACCAGTCAGGATAACACCCATGACTTTTGATTCAAAAAGGTCTGTACAGGATAACAGAAGTGCATCAACTGATGGTTTATAGAGAGAATTTTCCCCCTCATCTATATGAATGACCACATCGTTGAAGACCTTTTTCACCTTCATATTTTTACTTCCCGGTGCAATGTACACTACTCCAGGTTTGAGGGGTTCTCTATCCTCTGCTTCTTTGACTTCTATCTTTGAGAGACTATTGAGTCTCTGTGCAAAGGAAAGAGTGAAGAGCTTTGGCATATGTTGAGCAACGAGAACCGGGAGTGGAAAACATTCTGGAAGGCTCGTAATAATATGCTGTATAACCGGAGGACCACCTGTCGAAGCTCCGATGGAAAGGACCGTGAATTTCCCATTTACTTGTCCATAGGCAATCTCAGGGACACTACTCATTCTTCCATTTTTAGTTACATGAACCTTCTTTTTTGCAATATTTTTTATCTTTGTTATAAGTTCATGTTCTTTATTGAAGAAATGTACTGGAAGGTATGTAGAATCTTTAGTAATAAAGTCCAACGCTCCCAGGCTCAATGCTTCAATGGTAAGCGCAGCTCCTTCCTTGGTTAGAGCACTGACCATAATCACAGGGAGAGGACGGTTTGACATAATCTCTTTCAACGTTTCAATACCATCCAACACAGGCATTTCAATATCGAGGGTAACAACATCAGGTGCTAATTCCTCTATTTTATTAAGTGCTTCCCTCCCATTCTCAGCAGTTCCCACAACCATAATCTCCCTGTCATGTTCGAGCATCTTTGTTAAGGTTTTTCTCATAAAAAGGGAGTCGTCAACAATGAGCACCTTGATCATCCTCTTCTCACTTTTTTTCCATATATTTTTTTATCGACGTCAGTTGATCATACAGCCGTTCGTAGAGAGGTAACATATGGATGAGTAATTTTTCCTCCATACCAAGAATAGATGGCAATGATTCTTTATAACATCTAAAAAAATCATCAAATGTGACTATGTCGTCAGTAAGTTTTAGCCTCTTTGAAAGGGTGTTCGCTGCATGGATAACAAAGGTATAATCACGATACACTTCGCTTTTTTCCATATCGTGGTGAAACATAACACTTTCTACTATTGGTTCAGGAATGTTCCAGAGATTTAGAAAAAGGCCGCCTATATAACCGTGGTCAACACCAAAAACGTCTTTTTCTGCCTCAAGGCGTGTTTGTTTCTTTTCCTGTATGCGAGCGACGATGGTATCCCAGAGTTCTCTAAAGTGAGCAAACATGATGATGATGCCTACATCATGAAGCATTCCTGCCATATATGTTTGATGAGGCTCGGCAAGAGACAGACAAGAACTTATGGTTTTTGAAAAGGCAGCACATGTGAACGCATGTTCTATAAAGTTTTCTCTTTTAAACCCAGAGTCAGGCTTTAAAAAGGAAAGAAAAGGCATCTGGAGGAGAATATATGAGAGATGTTCAAACCCAATCACAGCTATGGCATGTTCTATGGTAGATATATTTCTGAAGCTTTTAGATCCAAAGTATGCTGTGTTTGCGACTCGTAAAATCTCAGAGCTTATTGACGGATCAAGATATGGAACAAGATGTGAGGCAGACGCGTTTGGATTTTCAAGAATTGATAGTAATGTTCTCACCACATGGGGGTATGTTGGTAACATGTTGATTGCCTTTAATTTTTTTATAATTTCTGATTGCAACATACAGCCTTTTATTACTTATCGGCAGACATACTGTGCTGGTTAAGTTTTTTTAAAAAGAGACGATAAATAGATATGAAAATACTTACTGGAGGTACCCATATGGAAGGGAAAATACTTCAGCTTGTTACATTTAAACTTGGAGATGAAGAGTTCGGCGTTGATATTTTGAAGGTTCAGGAAATTAACAAGATGATGAACATAACGCGTATACCCAATGCTCCTGATTTTATAGAAGGTGTTATCAACTTGAGAGGGAAAATAATCCCTGTTATTGATTTGAGAAGAAGGATGGATTTTAAACCCAAAGAATGGGATAGTAGAACAAGAATTATAGTAACAGAACTGGACGGGAAAGTAGTCGGTTTTGTTGTTGATTCCGTTTCAGAGGTGTTACGTATACCGGAAAGTACAATAGAACCGCCTCCTTCTATAATATCTGGCATAGAATCTGAATATATAGTTGGTGTTGGCAAGATAGAGGAAAGACTCCTTATTCTTCTTAATATGGAAAGAGTGCTTTCAGGTAAAGACAAAGAAGAGATAGCAAGAATCGAGGTGAATTAGTAATGCCTGGTGGTGAAAGTTTTTACATACAACAATTACCGCAGGTGAAGATAGTAAAGGAAAAATTTTCCATACAGGAGAGACCCATCTATCAAAAAAGAAACAGAAAAAAGGGCGAGAAAGTAAAGAACATAGAAATTCAAGATGATCGTGGAAAGGATAATGAACAACAGGGAATAGATATAACCATTTAGTAGAAGAAAAAATTACCACTTTAGGAATTTTTTTCCTTGTCTTTTAGCAAGAAGATTACTCCTCGAGGCATTTGCATCGAGGTATATATATTGTAGAATTCAGAAGCCAGAATCAACAAGCATCCGAATATTTCAATATTTTTAAGACGTTTTAACTATTGAATTCTGGCTACTGACTACTATCTTCTTATTCTAAGAGGTTTTTCTATCCGTCTGCTTACAGAATGATGAAATTTTCCTCTTAAAATCGATGTTCAGCCTGATAGTGGCATGCAATTTGCTTATAAAATATGTATGTTACCCCTTCATTTGAACCTGTTAAGTGGAAAGTTTATTGCTGAGAAGAGATTCAATATTCTTTCAAACAATCTTGCCAATATTTCGACACCAGGATTTAAGGCAACACGCTTTACCTATACTGTTCAGAAGGAGAACGATACAACCCCAAGTATAGCAGATATTAAGACATATATTGATTTTGAAAGGGGTGCAATTGTAAGTACAGGAAATGTGCTTGACCTTGCCATAGAGGGTGATGGATTTTTTGTCATCCAGACAAAAGAGGGCACAAGATATACAAGAAATGGACAGTTTACCATCGATAAAGACAAAAGGCTTGTAACGCTTACAGGTGACCCTGTTCTTGGTAGAGGTGGAGAGATTACCATTGATGGCAAGGAGATATATATTGAGAATGATGGATCGATTTCTGTTGATAAGAACATTGTGGATTCATTGCGGATTGTAAATTTCGAGAACCAAGGGGCTCTGGAATATGCAGGTAAAAATCTTTTTATGAATAGCAGCGAGAAGAATCCGGAACATACACCTGAGAAATATACGATAAAACAGGGCTGTTATGAGGCATCAAATGTAAACGTAATAATGGAGATGGTAAACCTTACCAATGTTGTACGTGCCTATGAGACATATACAAAGATTTCCCAGTATTTCGATGAATTGATGTCGAAATTATTAGATACCGTAAAACTTTAGGAGGGTCCTATGATACGGGCATTATGGACAGCAGGTACAGGCATGAATGTCCAGCAGATTAACCTTGATGTGATTGCGAATAATATTGCAAATGTTAACACAAATGGTTTCAAGAAGAGTAGAGCAAGCTTTCAGGACCTTTTATATCAGACGCTCAGACTGCAGGGTGCAGAGATCCAGGGAGGATATCAGGTTCCCACAGGCATTCAGATAGGCCATGGTGCCATGTTGGCTGCAGTTCAAAAGATATTTTCTTCAGGAAATTTCCAGAGAACAGAGAATGAACTCGATCTTGCCATAGAAGGAAATGGGTTTTTCCAGATTAATTTGCCTACAGGAGAAAAAGCCTATACCAGAGACGGAGCATTCAAAATGGATAGTACAGGGAAACTGGTTACATCTGATGGATATCCACTCCAGCCTTCAATTACAGTGCCACAGAAAACAACAAATATCTCTATAGAGGCGGACGGGTCTGTGTCAGCCCGTGTCCAAGGACAAATGAGTCTCCAAAAGATTGGAGAAATCGAACTTGCTACCTTTTTGAATCCCGCAGGCTTGCAAGCAATAGGAAAGAATCTATTTATCGAAACATCTGCAAGCGGTTCACCGGTAACCGGAAAACCAGGGGAGAATGGAACAGGGACTGTACTTCAGGGATACCTTGAGATGTCTAATGTTAATGTTCTTGAGGAGATGGTCAACATGATTATCGGACAGAGGGCTTATGAAGTAAACTCTAAGGCAATCCAATCAGCCGATGAAATGCTTCAGATGGCAAATAATGTGAGGAGATAATAATGAACTGGCTGAAAAGCTTCGCCATTATTTTTTTACTAGTCCTTTTCCCCACCCATAGCTTTTCAAGCCCTTCTGTTGAGAAGAGACTTTCTTCATTTATTAAAGAGTTTTATGGTAATGAAGTAATAATCGTGAAGTTTCTGACCCCCTCATTTACTACTGATGAAAAGATGCGGTTAGTGGATATACGTTTTGCAAAGATTCCGGATACAGATGGCTCGGGTGTTCTTTCCCTTGAATGGCAAAATGCGAAAGGGTTTAAGAAGAGAACCTTTGTATCCTTTAAGGTTTTTCGAAATGGAAAACTCTTTGTTGTGAAAAAAGACATACATAATGGGGATATAATTGCTGAAAAGGACCTGGAGATAAAGGAAATCGTCATGGAAAGATGGGATGAAAGATATCCCTCAGATGTCAAAGAAATAATAGGAAAACGCATAACCAAAGGGCTTCCCCGCGGCTCTGTCATCACACGCCAAATACTTGAAGAACCAGTAACAGTAACATATGGGGAACTTGTAACTATTGTTTATGAAGACAATAGGCTTATCATCCAGACAAAGGGAAAAGCGCTTGAGAAAGGGAAGATGGGGGATGTAGTAAAGGTAGAAAATATAACGTCAGGGAAGAAGATAGTAGGAAGAGTCATAGGTGCAAAAAAAGTAAAAGTTGAACTGTAAAGGGGCGTAAGATGAGATATAAATATTTCTTGTTAATTGCCTTTATCCTCTCCATGGCAGTTTTTACAGGGTGCATAGGGACAAACTATACCTCACGAATAAAGGATGAACCACTCACCATTGACCCGGTATTCAGAAATTTAGACAGGACTGATAAAAGGGCAGCTGAAGACAATGGCGGAGCTATCTGGAGGGGAGAGGCAAATACGAACATTCTCTTTTCAGATTGGAGGGCACGGCGGGTTGGTGATCTATTGACTGTGAAGATTGTAGAAGTATCACAGGCAAAAGAATTAGCCACCACAGATACGGGCCGGAGTTCTGAGATCGATGCAGGCATTACAGCACTCTTTGGTCAGGAAACAAAATATCCAGCACGGCACACAATAAATCCATCACACCTCATAACTGCAAATACAAAAAATAATTTTTCAGGAACCGGTGAGACGAAGAGAGAGGGTTTTGTTACAACAACCATATCTGCAAAGGTTGTTGAAGTTCTCCCAAATGGATGCCTTGCCGTTGATGGAAAAAGAGAGATTTCAGTCAATAACGAAAGAAAGGAAATTTTACTGCAAGGCATTGTCAGACCTTCTGACATTGCATCGGATAATTCTATACTTTCAACCCAGATTGCAGATGCCAAGATTATTATGACAGGCATAGGTGTTGTTGGAGAAAAACAGAGTCCAGGGTGGCTTTCAAGAATTTTTGATCTTATTTGGCCCTTCTGAGAGGCATATATGTGGCTGATTTTATTAATAGTGTTATTAATCTTTCTTCCCCTTGATTCCTATGGCGCCCGCATAAAGGATATTGCATATATCTCTGGTGTGAGACCAAACCAGCTTGTCGGATATGGTTTGGTTGTAGGTTTAAATGGGACAGGAGATAAAACTACAAACACAATCTTTATGGCCCAATCACTCGGCAACATGCTTGATAAGATGGGGGTTAAAATAGACCCAAAAGCAAATAAGGTAGAAAATGTAGCAGCAGTGATTGTTTCAGCAGAACTGCCACCGTTTATCAAAAGAGGGAGTAAGATTGATGTAACAGTCTCATCAATCGGAGATGCTAAAAGTCTTGGTGGTGGGGTTCTTATAATGACCCCCTTGAGAGGGGCTGACGGTGAGGTATATGCAGTTGCTCAGGGCCCACTTGTTGTAGGAGGATACCTTGCAGGTGGGGAAGCTGCCACAGTCAAAAAGAATCACCCTACTGTCGGAAGAATACCAAACGGAGCAACCATTGAAAAAGAAGTATCGACGAGATTCTTCAGGGAAGGAAACATTGCGATTTCCCTTAAGAATCCTGACTTTACAAATGCACGAAAAACAGTGGAAAAAATAAATGCCATATACAATAACATCGCAGAAGCAAAGGATAGCAGTACCATCCATATAAGGATTCCAGAAGAATTTAGAATAGATCCTGTACGTTTTATTTCTGCAATTGAGAACCTTGAGATAATACCTGATACCTATGCAAAGGTGGTTGTGGATGAGAAAACAGGAACCGTCGTGATTGGAGAAAATGTAAGAATATCAACGGTAGCTATTTCACATGGGAATATCAGTATCCTTGTAAAGGAAACACCCGAAGTTTACCAACCCCTTCCATTTGCCAGGGGAGAGACAGAGGTTGTTCCGAGAACAGAGGTTAAGGTGGGAGAGGAAAAAGGCAAATTCTTTATGCTTGAAGGTGGTGTGACAATAAGAGAATTTATATCCGCCCTTAATGTACTTGGGGTTTCTTCACGGGATATTATTACCATTCTTCAGACCATAAAGGCTTCCGGTGCCCTTCACGCTGAGCTGGAGATCTTATAACATGAATGAAATAAAGATAGGTGCAATACAAGATTTTTCAAAAGAGAGGAAATTACAGGAAAAAACCTGCAGGATGTTTGAATCTTATTTTCTTTTTCTCCTCCTCAAGGAGATGGAAAAGATAAAACCTATTGATAAGAAAAAGGATTTTTCAAAGGATACCTATATGTCCATTGTACATGAAAAACTTGCCGATTATCTTGCCCAGAGAGGGGTGGGAATAAAGCAAATGCTTTTGGATTCATTTAAGTTTTATGAGAAAAAAAGCGATAATAAGGATAAAGGTTAATAGGGAGGAATCCTATGAAGATTGATAATGATAGCAAAGTGAGTCTTATTGATTATCTAATAAGGACAAAGAATACAACGGGTTCTGAAGAGGCATCAGTAAAAAACAGAAAAGAAGAGAAAGGCATAACAGATAGGGTTGAGCTCACACGAGATGCTGAATTCAGAAGGTTAAAGGATATAGTAAAAAAGGCTCCCTCAGTGAGAGAGGAAAAGATAGCTACGGTGAAAGAGGCAGTGGAGGCGAAAACATATAATATTAAAGGAGAACTCGTTGCAAAGAGCCTGCTCAAAGACCATATTTTGGAGACAATACTCTAATGGATGATGAAGCATTAGAAAGAATTACAAAGGAAGAAATGAAGTTGCTTAAAGAGTTTCTTTCTTCTTTGCAAGCAGAGCGAGATGCCATAATATCCTTTTCCCTTGAAGGGCTTGTAAGAGAGGCCAGCAGAAAGGAAGGTATCATAAGCAAACTCTCATACCTTGAAAAGGAAAAAATGGTTTTGATGGAAGGGAAGCAGACTAAACCGTTGGTTTCAGATCACATAAAGAAGTTGGTAAAAGAAGTCATTAGAACCATGGAAGGGAATAAAAAGCTTCTTTCGTTTTCGGTTCACCATGTCAACGGGTGCATTGAACAGATAATTAAACCTCTTTGTGAAAATGAATTTGGAAAGGCAAAAGAACCACTCTCATTTCTCCTTTCAAAAGAGGTCTGATGAGTATCTCAGCAATTCTTAACATTGCAAAGAATGCCCTCCTTGCAAGCCAGGTTTCAATCCAGGTTACATCCCATAATATATCGAATGTAAATACAGATGGTTACTCACGCCAAGAAGTCATTTTCGATGAGCAACCGGCAGTAAGAATAGGGAATGCTCTTATAGGTAATGGTGTATTTGCCTCAGGTGTTATGCGGCATTACGACCGATATCTTGAAAAGGAACTGTCGAAAAAGAATACGGAACTCTATGAAAACAAGGTATACGCTGAATATTTCCAGCGTATAGAGGCTATTTTGAATGAGGACAACACAAAACTTACTTCCTCGATAACAGAGTTTTTCAATAATTGGCAAGAGTTGTCCCTTGATCCTCAGAGTCTTGCCATACGTGAGGGTATAAAATCAAGCGCCCAAAATCTCTGCCGTATTATCAGAGACATGTATAATGGCCTCACACAGCTTCAGATAGAATTGAACAGCAAAGTAAAGAACGAGGTGGATAATATAAACAGGATTACTGCTGCTATTGTAGATTTGAATAAAAAAATCTTTGAAGGGAGCTCCCAGACAAGCGAGTCCAATGATTACCTGGATAAGAGACAGACACTGATTAACGAACTTGCTGCAAAGATGAACATAACCTACTTTGAGGATAAATATGGTATGGTCACTATTCTTACAAAGGACGGCAAACTACTTGTTGATGGCGGCAACGGATGGGAACTTGACCTATTGAATGATAGCGACACAGGTTTTTATAGGATTGGATGGAAGAATTCATCAGACAATCTTACTGATATAACGGACAGTATAACAAGTGGTAGCTTAAGAGGCTTTATGGCTATGAGAGACGAAGAGATTGTTCGTTTTATTGATGACCTTGATACACTTGCACAGGTGCTCATTGAGGAAGTCAATACAATACATAAAGATGGATATACACTCAATCATGTCCAACAGGTGCCGGATGAACCTGATAATATACTGTTCTTTAAAGAGCTTACAGGCTATTATGCAAAGGATATTGATATATCAGACGAGATCAAGAGCGACATAAAAAATATTGCTGCCTCTGAAGAGGTAAATGACCTTACAGGAAAGCCGGTGGGCAATGGGGTGGCGCTGAAGATTTCCGGACTTATGGATGAAGGGCTCTTTTATGATGGAACAGCCACGTTCGTCAATTATACATCCTCGATAACAAATAAGATTGGACAATTAACAAAGGGGGCATTAAGTGTTGCCCAATACAGCGAGGATACAATGGTGGTCATGGAGAAACAGAGAGAAAGTGTATCGGGTGTGTCACTTGATGAAGAAATGGCGAATCTTATTAAATTCCAGTATGCCTATCAGGCAGCCGCACGTCTCTTTGTAGTGGCAGATGACCTCTTTAAGAGTCTCCTGGAGGCTGTCCGATGAGGGTTACTGACAAATTACGATACGATGTTTTTAAGAGAAATTTAATTACCATACGGGAAGAGATTGATAGAACCCAGACTATGATTGCATCAGGGAAAAAGATTGTAAAGCCTTCTGATGACCCTGTTGCCGCCTCAGTAGCAATGGCATTTGAGGTGGAGAAAGGTATCAATGGACAATATACAAAGAACCTTGAAAGGCTTCACACAGTGAGTTGTTATTACGATACATCGTTGAATACCATACACGATTTGCTTATCAGAGCAAAGGAAGTTGCAATAGCGCAAGCATCTGATACAATGAATCCTTCAACCCGTCTATCCGCAAGCGAAGAGATAAAGGGTATTATTGAACAATTGGTAACCATCGGTAATACCAAAGTCGGCAACACGTACATATTTGGAGGGAAAATCACTGATGGTATACCATTCACAATGGATGATGATTACAGCGTTACGTTTCATGGCTCCAGTGAAGTCATGGAAGTTTATGTGGATAAAAGAACAACTGAAAAGGCAGGCATTTCCGGCGATCAGGTCTTTCTTTCGGACACCAATATATTCAATGTACTAAAAGACTTAAAGGAAGCACTTGAAGGGAATGATGTGGAGGGTATACGAGAATCCATCAATGCGATTGATACTTCTCTTGATAAGGCAGAGACTAATATTGCATATGCAGGGACCTTTTCCTCTGCATTAGATAGACTCATTGAAGCAATGAATACAAGAAATAACAATATTGCGACCACACTATCTGATATACTTGATGCGGATATCGAGAAGGTTATCTCTGACTTCAATACATTATCAACTGCCTATCAGGCATTGCTTTACAGCATGTCCCGTATGCAGGAACTTTCTGTTTTGAATTATTTAACATAAAGGAATCTATGTGCTTGTTCTTACGCGGAAACAATCTGAAGCCATATTGATTAAAGGGGAACACGAGGAAATACGAATCACTCTTGTTGATATAGAGAAAGGGAAGGCAAGAATAGGTATTGAGGCACCAAAGGGGTATTTAATTTTGAGAGAAGAGCTCCTTGATGAGGCACGGTTAGAGAACAGGCGTGCGGTAATACAAAATATGCAGGCCATAGACGAGCTGAAAGAATGAATGATATAGAACTTCAAGGAACCATATTCGGATTTGAAGAAATCGGAAACTATTTACTTACGAATCCCTTTGGTCCTTCATCACATTTCAGAGTGCTCTCTTCACGTGATGGGTCTGTTTCATTTATTGTTGTAAACCCCTTTGCAATCCTCAGTGAATATGAAGTGGAAGTGGACAATGAGATGATACGGCAGTTATCCATCGATGAAAGGGAAAAAGTGAATATAGCGCTTTTGTGTATTGTACGGAAGGAAGAAAAAGACCTCTATGTGAATCTGCGATGCCCTATTGTTATCAATACAGAACGCTGTATATTTAAACAGATTATCCTTGACAAGGAAGAATACGGCATGTCTGTGCCATTTGCACAGAGACGACCATGATAACCCCCTCCATTGCTGTCTGCATGATTGTCAAGAATGAGGAACAGAATATTGGGAGGTTACTCACCTCCATTAAAGGATTTGCTGACGAAATTATTCTTGTAGATACAGGTTCTGAGGATAGGACAGTTGATATTGCAAAGTCATTCGGAGCGAAAATATATTATTTTCCGTGGTGTGATGATTTTTCTGCAGCACGGAACGAATCCCTACGATATGCTACTAAGGATTACATCCTCTGGCTCGATGCAGACGATGAAGTAAGGAGTACGGAGCATAAAAAAATCAGAACATACCTTTCAAAGAAACCAGGAAATGCATACTATCTTCGTGTGAAAAACATCATGCATGACCACGAGACAGAATCCATTCAGCTGAGAATCTTTCCCAATAACAGAGGCATACAATTTGAAGGCAGGATCCATGAACAAGTGTACCAATCTATAAAAAGGATGATGATACCCCTTTCCCTTTGTGACGCCACTGTCATCCATCATGGGTACTGTGATGAAATGGAAATGAAAAAGAAACTGATGCGGAACAAGATGTTACAGGAGAGGGAACTAAAGGAGAAACCCGACGATGTTTTTGCCCTGTTTTTCTTGGCACGAACCCTGAAGGGTCTGAATATACCGGATGAAGCACTGTACTACTTAGATAGAGTTATCGCAAGAGGAGAGATAGATACTGAAATACGGAAACTCGACATCTTTACAATTGCCCTTATTGACAAGGCATCCTTGTTATTGAACAGGGGAATGCTGGACGAAACCCTTTTGCTTCTTGAAACATGGGAGAAGCAGTTGGAGAATAGCACTCTCATTCACTATACACTCGGAGAAATTTATTACAAAAAGTGTGATTATGAAAAGGCGTATATGAGGTTTCTTCCCCTCCGTAATAACGATTTCAGAGAAGAAATCTTACCCCTTGATGTAAAGAAAGTAAAAAAAAACCTTCTTAGTTTTCTCGGTGTATCATCCCTTTTTGTTAAGGATTATGATTGTGCACGGAGATGTTTTAATGCCCTCATTGACAATGAACCCAATGATCCATCGCACTACCACTATCTTGCACTTACAGAAGAGAAAGCTGGAAATGTGGATGGAGCTATTATGGTATGTACAAAGGCAATGGACATATTTGCAGATACCTTGTCGTTTGTGAAAAGACAGTTCCTCCTGTATATAGAGAAAGGTGATTTTCAGAAAGCATTAGAAGGGATGTCTTTGTTGTATCCACTAAAGGATGACCTTGAGGTTATGGCTGGATGCTTTCTGGTGAGCTGCTCAGTGCTGTCTATAGAAGGTATAAATACATATTATCATACCCTGCGAAAGGCACTTTTTTTACCCCATGAGAACTTTCCTGATGGATATCCCGTAGTACGGGAAAGACTCATATCTCTCTGTGAGTATAAGGCACTTTCTCTGTTTGACAGGGCTATGGAAGTGCTCATAAGATGTGAATCCTCAATACAACAAGGGATTACTGCCTGAATCAATTTAAGTTTTTCCATTATGGGGCGATAAATATGACTATGAGGGATAGAAAGGAGGTGTATGAAGTTCAAGGATCCCTCAAAAAGTAATGGCATGATGCCAGATAATTAAAACAAGGAGGTTAATCATGGCTTTTAGAATTGCAACAAATGTCGCATCATTAAACACACAGAGATGGTTATCCGTTGCCCAGACAGGGATGACAAAATCTCTCGAAAGATTGTCGTCAGGTTATAAGATTAATAAGGCAGCAGATGATGCAGCAGGTATTGCTATTGCAGGCAAACTGAACGTAAAGGCAGTAAGTATTTCAAAGGCAATTGACAATGGTAATCAGGCTATTGCAATGCTCCAGACTGCAGAGAGTGGTATTGAGCAGATTGCAAACATCCTGACAAGGCTTAAAGAGCTGGCAACCCAGGCAGCATCTGACAATACGGCAACAGATAGGGCAGCCCTTAATACAGAGAGAAGTCAGCTTGAATCTGAAATAAATAAGATTGCCCAGAATACTAAATATGGGTCAACCGGACTCCTTGCAGGGTCCAATTCAATATCAGCATATGGCGCAAGTCTCACACCGGGTAATGGTATTTCCAATATTGATGTTACCAACGCAGGGATAAGTGCTACAACGCTATTTACCCTTACTGTGGATGACGGTGCCGGTGGTGTTACTTTAAGTCTCACTGATGGAACAACAACTCAGACAGTCAATGTAACAAAACCAACCAATCTCAATACTACGGTAGCTAATTTTTCTGATCTCGGCGTGAAGGTGACAATCAACGCATCTATTGTTGATATATCTGATGCAAACGCATTTACTGTTACAGTGGGAAGCTCTTCATTCACATTCCAGGTTGGCGATGCAAACCAGAGCTATGACCAGATTTCTATCAGTATCGGAAACTTCCAGACGAATGCGACAATACTTAATATTACCGGTGATATAAGTACAAAGGCAAACGCTCAGACGTATCTTGGTACAATTGATTCTGCTCTTTCCAACCTCAATACAGCAAGAGGCTCCATTGGTGCAGCCCAGAACCAGATAACATACCACATTGGAAACCTTGAAGCTATGTATGAAAACACACGGGCAGCAACCTCAACCATCAAGGATGCTGACTTTGCAAAGGAGATGGCAGACTTTACCAAATTCCAGATAGTGACACAGTCAGGTATAGCGATGCTTGCACAGGCGAACCAGTTGCCTCAGCTCATCCTCTCTCTTATGAGATAGGATGATTTGTCCATCCCCCCGTTATCATGCGGGGGGATGGATTAAGAAATACTGCGATGGATATTACGGGTCTTAAGAGTCTCATAGGAATACTACCTCAGATTGTAGGACAGACGCATACTATCAAACCTTCCCGTAGAGAATCCCAGTTTTTTGTCACTGAGCAACTATCAGAAGAAGAAATAGTACAAATAATGCAAAAGAAGATCATGGATTTTCAGACCAACAATTCTATCAGATTTTCCTATGATGCATCCATAAAGAGGGTCATTGTTCAGATACTCAATGGAGAGACAAAAGAGTTGGTGAAACAGATACCGCCGGAAGAAATGGTGAGGTTTTTAAAGGCCTTCAATGAACTTGTTGGTCTCATGGTCGACAGAAAGGTATAAATATGGCAGGAACAGTCTCATTAACAGGTCTTTCAAGTGATATAAATTGGACCAATCTTATAACGGATATGATCAATGCCCAGAAATCATCCGTCATCAATCCTCTTCAAAATAAAAAGTCCACCTATCAATCGAAACTTTCTGCATGGCAGTCTTTCAACACACTTCTTTTAAGTCTTAAAAATTATATAGATAACAATAATCTTGATGAAGTTGCAGGTTATAATCTGTATACGTATAATCTTACTACATCAAATCCATCAATTACACCTGCTAATGTGCTTGGAGTTTCTCTTGGAAACGTAGAGGGACAGGGAAGCTATTCTATTGAGATTACTGCTATTGCACAGGCAGAGAAGCTTGCTTCTGACAGTCAGTCATCAAAGACAGAAGAGCTTGGACTCAATGGTACCATTCAGATTAATGATACGGAAATAACAATTGATCCAGAGGATACCCTATCTCTTATTGCGTCAAAGATTAATGAAGCAGGAGCAGGGGTTACTGCAAGTATACTCAAAATCTCTGATTCTGACTATCGGTTGATTCTTGAATCTCAATCAACAGGCGCTTCAGGAATGACCCTTATTGATGCTAATGATGTTCTCGAAACATTGGGGATTTTAAATACTTCCGATGAAAAAAAGAATGTCATTACAGGTGGGGCAGATGCATCATTCACAATTGATGGCTATTCCATTACATCGTCATCCAATACAATTACAGATGTCATAGAGGGTGTAATATTAACCTTGAAATCTACCAATGAAGGAAGCCCGATTAGATTGAGTATAGTCAGCGATTCAAGCAGCCAGACGGGCAGGGTATCGGCAATGGTGAGCAGCATAAACAGCATATTGAACTACATAAAGACACAGAACACTTACAATGAGGGAAGTGCACCTCCCCTCATGGGTGACATGAACCTCCAGATGGTCCGTAGTACATTAACAACAGCGGTATTTGCCGATGTCGCAGAAAATACAACATACAAGAATGCCTCTTCTATAGGTATAACCTTTGGAAGTGATGGTTCCTTGAGCGTCAATACCACAACACTGAATAGCGCCCTTTCTTCAAACAGGGAAGAGGTACTTAATATTCTTACCAACCTTGGCAATGCCCTGAAAACGAGTATGAATCTTTACATAGATCCATATACTGGTTCCCTGACTTATATGGAGAAATCCATAAATGAGAGTGTAAGCGCCATTGATAAGAGAATAGACGAACTAAACGAGCGTTTTGAGAGGCAGAAGGAAGAGCTCGAGAAACGGTTTAATAGTCTTGAGTTGCTTATCTCTACATCCAATCTACTCAAGAACTGGCTCACCCAGCAGGCTGATTACATGAGAAATAAAAACGAATAATTCATAAAGAGGAATACATGACATTTAACGGAGGACTAACCAACTACAGACAAGTTGAAGAATATGTGGATGATTCTGATAAACCATTAATTCTTCTTAAAACATTAAAAAGGATAGTGGAAAAACTTGATCATATTAATTCTTTAATACTTTCAAAGAATTATGAAAAGAAATACCTGGAACTGTCGAAAATTAAACAGACAATGGAGATACTTTCTGATTCTATAGATATGAGGTATGGGGAGATTTCTCAAAATCTTCTTAGCCTCTATGTTTATATGATGAGACGTCTGGATGAGGCAAATAACAAGAACAATACAGAGATTATTAATGAGTGCAAATCACTCATTGTAACCCTTTATGAAGGGTTTGAAGCTGCCTATGAAAAAGAGAAGCAACCTGGAAAAAAACAGGATGCTCATATACAAAGAAAAGAGAAGGTAAACAATTTTCAGGGGTATTCAAACGTTTTATCCTCCCGTGCAGAATGTATCTAATTCATTTATAGTCTAGTTGTATTAGAAAAAAGCCTTTGGCACTTTTATTGCATAAAAATAAATAGAACTATAGCGCCCATTTTTTGAAATTGTGTATTACAAAATAAAGTTTACCGAGGAAATATATGAAAAAGAAGAAAAGAGGGTTGTGGAAAACAGATAGCACCGAAAAGGGTATTGAGGATAAGCCTCTGACAGGCAAGATGGATTTAAACGGAATAGCAGATTTAATGTCAGAAGGAGACGTTCAATATTTTTATAATGTAGGAAAGATGATGAATGGAAAAAAAGTATATGTAGAGTTAGGTAATATTATGTATACGGCTATCCCTCTCATTGTTTCGGGATTTAAGGAACTGCGGAATCATCATGTAACTTTTTACTATAGAGATGTCTTGGCCAGTGATGCAATGGGCGTATCATCCATTAAAAGTAAAATGGAACAGCAAAGTTTGACGGTACCTTTGTCAGATTTTGAAGGTCCAGGTAACTTTGAAGATAAAAATATAGATATTCTCTTTTTACGGGGAGAAAAAAAATCCTTATGATTTCTACGAAGATCTTATTATCTGGTACCCAAAATTGAAAGACGATGGCTGGTTATTTGGATTTTTTGATATGCCCGGAGCCTTTACAGATACTAAAAAATACGAAGCCCTTGATACATTCTCAATAGAGAGAGGTTTGGGTTATTCAATTCTAAAATATCCTCTTACCCAGAATATGTTTGAGTTGTATTCCTATGATGTTTCACAGAGTCTAAGGGATATTCAAAACTATCTGAGAGATGGGAGGTTTATTGAAGCACGGGATATTGCCAAACGTATAATGAATATTTATTCCCATTCCCCGTTTATTGCAAATCTTGAAGCAGAGCTGGAATATCAGTGTGGGAAGGCGCAGGATGCAAAAAAGAAATTTGAACGTATCTTAAATCAATGGCCATATCACGTAAATGCAATGAATAACCTTGCAGCAATTGAGGTAAATACAGGTTATCCTGGAAGGGCAAGGGCACTTTTTGAGAGAGTTCTTGAGATTGACCCTGGTAACGAGGATGCAATAGCATCTCTTAATGAGATGGGAAAGCCAGGTCTTTAAGGGGTTATATATTTATGTTTATTGGTGAACTCATTCCCACAAAAAGGGCAGTTATTGATGTAAACAGGGTCTGTAATGCAAAATGCAGGATGTGTTACTATACCTAT
>Ga0272448_1001274_pt1 | contig 34578 bp, 30 predicted proteins | sample YNPCB0191_FD_202220 | JGI IMG/M metagenome (GOLD analysis project Ga0272448, IMG submission 202220) | Hot spring sediment microbial communities from Yellowstone National Park, WY, United States - YNP-CB-019-1 | ecosystem: Environmental > Aquatic > Thermal springs > Hot (42-90C) > Sediment...
GTGAGGCCGTGCGTGGCGAGGGCGGCATCCTGCTCACGCCAGAAGGGCAACCCTTCATGGAAAAATACGCGCCGGAGTGGAAGGACCTGGCGCCGCGCGACGTTGTCGCCCGTGCCATTCATCGCGAAATGGAGGAGCACGGCTACTCCTACGTTTTACTGGACATTGCCTCACGCCTGCCAGCCGACAAAATCAAGAGTCGTTTCCCGAATATCTACGCCGAGTGTTTGCGGGTTGGCGTGGACATCACGCGCGAACCTATCCCGGTCGTGCCGGCCGCGCACTACTCTTGCGGCGGCATCCTGGTGGATGAATGGGGTCGTTCAAACATTGCCAATCTATACGCCGTTGGTGAAGTGGCCTGTACCGGCTTGCACGGCGCGAACCGCCTGGCCTCTACTTCCCTGCTGGAAGGCCTGGTCTGGGGCACGCGCGCCGGGCGCGATATTGAAGCGCGTTTGACGGAAGGCGCCTTCGCCCCCATGCCAGCGCCGGCAGATATCCCCCGCTGGGATGAATCAGGCCTGACCGACGACTCCGACCCAGCGCTCATCCAGGGCGATATGCAGACCATCCAGAACATTATGTGGCACTACGTCGGCCTGATTCGTTCTGGTGACCGCCTCTCGCGCGCTATCCGCGAGTTGCGCCATCTACAAAACGAAATCGAGACCTTCTATCGCGCCACCAAACTGAGCGATGGCCTGATTGGCCTGCGCAACGCCGTGGAGGCGGCGCTGATCATTGCCCAGGCCGCACGGCACAACCGCCAGAGTCGCGGCTGCCATTATCGCGTGGACTCGGTCCAGGGTGGGGACCGTCTGCTCTGAAAGGCTACCTGTGTCAGATGAAGATAAGACGGCCTGGAAAGGCCGTCCGTCTACCGCAATTATCTGCAGGGCGTACAGGAGCAGCGGAGGGAGAGGGATTCGAACCCCCGGTGACCTTTCGGCCACGACGGTTTTCAAGACCGTTGCCATAAACCACTCGGCCATCCCTCCGGCAGATGGATTCTACCACAACCCGCGCGCAGATCGCTGATCGCGAGTACGTGCACGGTAACTGTTCAGAACCTGATGATGGAGCATTGCCCTCATATTGACCAGCAGTGAGACGCTGGCATCATCGGCTTTTCTTCTCTCCGGTGAGCCTGGCAGTAGCGGGGTGTGGTGCATGTTTTTTTTTTTTTTTTTCGGGAAAACGCGACTACCTGCCCACCCGCCTTATTGCGAGCCGCTGAAGGCAGCGAAGCAATCTCAAGTTCCACAGAAGCAATAAGAACATTCGTGCGACTCGCGCGGGGATTGCTTCGGCGGCGCCTCGGGCGAGCCCCGGCGTGGCCCTGTTGCCACCTCACAATGACAACGGGTAAGTAATTACGGGAAAACGCAATTCCCCGCCGTGATGATCGCATTGGAGGGCGAACCGTCAACGAATGCCGGACCATGAATAAACGAGTACCCGCGCTGCATGCGTTGATTCGTTTTCCCATTCGTGGACGGTCTGCTCCCAACAGGCTGGAAAGCCTGTGCTACGGGCGTCCGCCGTCTGCCGTCCATCCCCCATTATCCCCATTCGCGGATGCGCCGCAAAACCGTGGATAGAAAGTCCGCCTCTCAAGTGGTAACTGCCCGACTTCTCCCGAAAATTTGAGTCACACCCGCGACTGCATGACCTCTTGACCACTCCCCCACCGGAGTATCATCTTCATTAGTAATGATTGAACCAATCGCAGCTCTCCTTCAGCCCATCACCCCGCTTTCAAAAGAACTGGCAATTGTTCACACTCTGGCAAAGAGGGACGCCGCTCCAGAAAAGCGAGGCATGGGATCGGGATTCTACCGCCTCGCGCCAACCCCTACCCCTTGGCTTTTCCCCCTCCTCCGTCCGGAGGTCGTCTCCCGGCGGCAAATTGACGCCGAAACGCGCGTTGTCGTTGCCACCCAAGCAGCAGGGAAGCGAACAGGGCCAGCATCGCCAGTATGAGGAGCGTCAATTGCCAGGGAGTCAACGGCGGCACGGGCGACTCCGGCTCCGGCTGCGTCACGGCGCCACCGCTTTCTGCCGCGCCGGACGGGGTGACAGTATCGGCCTCGGCTGACGGCGAGGGAGCGCCATTGCCCGGCAACGACCTTGCTCCCGGCGTCTCGGCAGGCGCTGCGGCCAGCAGGGATACTGCTGTCTCCGTCGGCGCGCTGCTGGCAGCCTCCATCATCTGGGCCGTCGCGGCAGCCTTGGGCGCAGCCAGCGGCGGCAGTGAAGGGACGGTCAACGAGCAGAAGAACAGGATCAATGCCAGAGCCGCTGCCCACCGCAGCCCCGGCACCGCGCGCGGTAGAGGCGGACGCAGTCCGGCCTGGCCTGGCGTCAGCGTGAAATGATGCGGAGCGCGCCGCGCCGGCAGACGGCGCAGGAAGGCGCGCGTGCGGCGCAACGCCTCGAAAGCCTGACGCAAATCGGCCTCCTGTTCCAGACGCGCCTCCAGCTGTGCCCGCTGACGCGGCGCAAGTTGCCCATCCAGATAGGCCGAAAGCCGTTCCCAATCACGCCAGGAGAGGGTCTTCATACGCTGTCCTCCTCTTGCAGACGGAAGGCGGAAGGCAAAAGTTCCGCAAAGGCCTGTAGACAGCGTTGCAGCCGCAAACGGGCTCGCGCCAGACGCGATTTAACAGTGCCAACCGGCACGCCAATCGCGCGCGCCGTCTCCGCGTAATCCAACCCCTGAATATCCGTCAACACGACCACCGTGCGAAACTCCAGCGATAATTTCTCCAGACAATGCGTAATGGCATGTTCCAGTTCCGCCCGCTCCAGTTGCTCTTCCGGCGCAGCCGACGTATCCGCCAGCCAGCGCGGCGTTTCCACCTCTTCGTCGTCATCGTTCAACGGCTCCAACGGCGTGGTTGGACGCCGCCGCTGACGGCGCAGTTCATCGTAGCAGGCATTGGTCACCGTGCGCAAAAGCCAGGCGCGGAAAGACCCGCCGCGGAAAGAAGACATGGCGCGAAACGCCGAGAGGAACGCCTCCTGCGTGGCATCGGCGGCCAGGTCCTCCTCCCCCAGAATGCGCAAGGCAACGTTGAAGAGCATGTCCTGATATGCCAGCACCAGCTGGTTGAAGGCTTCCAGGTCGCCTGCTTGCGCGCGACGGATAAGGAGCGGTTCGTCCATCAAGGCTATTTTATCCTCAATTCTCCCTATCGCCAAACGTCTGGCCCAGGCGAGGCCTGAGGTATAATCCACAGGCGCGGGGATGACCTGGCAGGTATTTCCATTCCGCACTCCCTGCGAGAGGAACATCATGCTCGAAAAACTGGCTCGAATCGAGAATCGCTACGAGGAACTCAACCGTCTGCTCTTTGAAGTTGGCGATGATTACCAGCGCGCGGCGGAACTGAACAAAGAACGCGCCGAACTTGAACCGCTGGTCGAAAAAATCCGCGCTTACCGGCAGGCGCACAAACGTCTGGAGGATGCACGCCGCCTGCTGGAAACTGAAGCCGACGCCGAACTGCGCCTCCTGGCCGAGCAGGAAATCGCCGAACTGGAAGAAGAAATGCCGGCGCTCGAAGCAGAACTGAAAAAGATGCTTTTGCCAAAGGACCCGCGCGATGACAAGAACGTAATCATGGAAATTCGCGCTGGAGCCGGGGGGGAAGAGGCCGCTCTCTTCGCCGCCGACCTGTTCCGCATGTACACGCGTTACGCCGAACGGCAGGGCTGGAAGACTGAAATCCTCTCGGCCAATGAAATTGGCATTGGCGGTTATAAGGAGATTATCTTCACCATCCACGGTCATGGGGCATATTCGCGTCTCAAGTATGAATCGGGCGCCCACCGCGTCCAGCGCGTACCGGTCACCGAGGCTTCCGGGCGCATTCACACTTCCACGGCCACCGTCGCCGTTTTGGCCGAGGTGGATGAGGTGGACGTGAACATTCCGGAAACTGACCTCGAAATCGAGGTCTATCGTTCGTCGGGCGCCGGTGGGCAGAACGTTCAGAAGAACGCGACCGCCGTGCGCATTACCCATAAGCCGACCGGCATGGTGGTTACCTGTCAGGATGAGCGCTCCCAGTTGCAGAATAAGACGCGTGCCCTGTCCATCCTGCGCGCGCGACTGTATGCCATCGAGGAGGAAAAACGACAGGCGCAAATCGCGCGCGAACGTCGCGCGCAGGTGGGCAGCGGCGAGCGCGCGGAGAAAATCCGCACCTACAATTACCCCCAGAATCGCGTCACCGATCATCGCGTCAACCTGTCTATCTATAACCTGCCGGCGGTGATGGAAGGCGAGATTGATGCGTTCATCGAAGCGCTCATCATGCAGGATCAGGCAGAACGGCTGGCCACGGGCGAAGCAGAGGAGAACGACGATCGCGCCTGAACATTCCCTCGGCGCCTTACTGGCCAGCCTGACCCGCCGTTTGAAGGCGCACAGCGAGACCCCGGCGCTGGATGCCCAAACCCTCCTGGCGCACATCCTGCAACGTCCCCGCGCCTGGATACTGGCGCACCCTGAAGCTATGCCGGAGGCGGCGCAGGTCGCGGCGCTGACAACCGCCGCCCGGCGTCTGGAAGCAGGGGAACCTCTCCCCTATGTCCTGGGAGAGTGGGAATTCTTCGGCCTGACGTTCGAGGTCACCCCGGCGGTGCTCATTCCCCGGCCCGAAACCGAACTGCTGGTGGAACGAGCGTTAATCTGGCTGGATGCCCAGCCGCGAGGCGCGCTGGTGGCCGATGTAGGGACAGGCAGTGGTTGCATCGGTATTGCGCTGGCGGTTCATCGCTCGCGCCTGCGCGTCCTTGCCACCGACATCTCCCTCGCAGCCCTGCGCGTTGCCCAACGCAACGCGGCGCGCCACGGCGTCAGCGACCGAGTCCACCTGATATGCGCGGATGTGCTGACCCCATACGCAACGGCCTTCGATGTCATCGTCGCCAATTTACCGTATATCCCCACAGAGCATCTTCCCTCCCTGCCGGTTTACCAGCACGAACCCCCGCTGGCCCTCGATGGCGGTCACGACGGCCTGAGGCTTATTCGGCATCTGCTGGCGCAGGCGCGGCATTGCCTGACCCCAGGCGGCTTACTTCTGGTGGAAATCGAGGCCTCCCAAGGAGCAAACGCTCTCGCGCTGGCAAGAAGCACTTTTGAGGAGGCCAGGATACGCCTGCATCAGGACCTGGCCGGCCACGATCGTCTGCTGGAAATCACCACGCCCCCGCTTCCAGCGCATGGCCAGAAAGCCAGCGCCAACGCTGCGATAGACCCGCCTTAAGCACAGCGTAGCATCTCAATCAAGCGGCGAACGCCCCTGTAACTGCCAATGACCATGGCTGTGCCGCTCAACAGAAGCAGTAGAAGCACTGGCGCACTCTGAATCAAATACCACAGGATTAAAACCACAGATAAGTGGACAGGACCGGTTTGCAGGTAGAGATCAACATGCTCAAGTAAATCATACACGGCATAAGCAACGATTACCAGTCCCGCGAGAAAAGTCGTCAGAGAGAGTAAAGCCAGCAGAGGATACTGACGCCGCGCAATTTCGTGTTGCTGCTCCGCCTGCACCTGTTCCACCAGCATTTCAGCCTCCGGCCAGCTGATGCCCCCCTGCTGACAGAGTTCGATGATAATGTCGTCAGGAGACACATTCTTACTCAGGCGCTCCGTAATGAAGGAGATTTGTTCATCCATGTCCATGGCTTTATGATCATATCAGGTTTTGGCATCAAAGACAACTGTTTCCAGGAAGGAATCATCCCAGGCCGGCACGCGGAAAACAATGCGCGGATTCCTGACGGAATCCGCGCCCTCGATCCAGGCGAAGGCTTCCTGGTTACATTTCAGCAAATGTGGCGCGCAGGGTTGGGTAAAGTTGACGGTAGATAGGATAAGCGCGGCGATAGGCCTCCACCTGCGCCGGCTCCGGAGCAACGCGGCCGGTAATCTGTACCGCCGCGGCGCAAGCGGTTGGCACATCTGCCCAACAACCACTCCCTACAGCCGCCAGCAGCGCCGCTCCATAGGCCGCCCCTTCGGTTGTATTGACGGTCACCAGTTCGGCCTCCAGTACCGAAGCCAGTATTTGCCGCCAGAGAGCGCTCTTCGTCCCTCCGCCGGAGGCGCGCACCTGACGAATCTCTCCCAGGCCGGCCTCACGAATCAATGTAAAACTATCCTTAAGACCAAAGGCTACGCCTTCCAGCAACGCACGCGTCAGGTGACCTCGTCCGTGGCGAATGGTCAGGCCAATCCAGGCGCCGCGCGCCAGCGGATCAGGATAGGGCGTGCGTTCGCCGGTCAGGTAAGGCAGGAACTGCAGGCCCTCGCTGCCGGCCGGGACAGTCTCGGCTTCTCGAATCAAATCATCGAAACTCATCTGTGGCGCCATCGTATCCCGATACCATTGCAAACTGCCGGCCGCCGAGAGCATGACGCCCATGAAGTGCCACAGGCCGGGCACGGCATGGCAAAACGCATGGAGACGTCCCTGCGGTTCGATGAGGGCGCTGGGAGTGGTAGCAAAGACTACGCCCGAAGTTCCAACGGTAAGCGCGACGACGCCCGGTTCAACTGCCCCAACGCCAACTGCTTGCGCGGCCTGATCGCCGCCCCCGGCTGCGACCGGCGTGCCGGCCCTCAGGCCGGTCAACGCCGCTGCCTCTTTCGTCACCTGACCGGTGAATTCGGGCCCTTCATACGTGGGAGGCATCCACGCCGCAGGGATATTGAGGGCCGTCAGAATCTCCGGCGACCAGGTGCGTTGCTTCAGATCGAACAGAACCGTGCCGGCGCCATCTGCTTTGTCCATAGCATAGACGCCGGTCAGACAGTAACGGACGTAATCTTTGGGCAACAAGACATGACGGGCCCGGGCATAGACTTCCGCTTCATTTTGTTGCACCCAGAGTATCTTGGGCGCGGTAAAACCAGTCAGCGCAACGTTGCCGGTAATCTGGATAAAGCGCTCGCGACCAATGCGGCGATGAATCTCATCGCACTGCGCCTGAGTGCGTTGATCGTTCCAGAGGATGGCCGGTCGCAGTACCTTCCCTTTCTCATCCAGCAAGACCAGACCGTGCATCTGGCCCGTCAGGCCAATGGCGGCAACATCCTCTCCACGGACTCCGCTTTCCGTCAGAACGCGGCGGATACTGGTCGAGGCCGCCTGCCACCATTCGCGCGGGTCCTGCTCGGACCAGAGCGGACGCGGCGTCTGGAGTGTATGGGGCGTGGAGGCGGTCGCGACCACTCTCCCGCTCTCATCCATCAACAGGGCTTTGCTACCCGTTGTTGAAACATCCAGACCAAGGAAGTAGGACATGGTCACTCCTCCAGATTAAATTTCTGTACCAGGGCTTCCGCAGCGGCTTCGTCGCCTGGCTGAGGCGCGTCGGGATACACCTCCCAGGTCTCCACATGGGAAGTGGCCGCACCGCGCTCGAGCAAACGCATTGGCCCCAGCGTCTCCAGTTCCAGAAAATGCTCATTGCAATAACACTCGCTGGAACTACCAAAATCACAGTAGTAAGCCCGAGCATCATAGGGAGCACGTTTGACAAAAAGCGTCCGATTCCACCAGTACGCCAGCCAACCGCGCGGGTTGGGGAAGCCTATCTTAAAGGGGGAAGGCATACGGGCTTCCAGCAAAATGTAGCGGTTACCCCAGTGAACGAAAGGGCTATTCAGGTCGGTATAGGGCCAGATCGCCAGAGCGCGATTCGGTAGAACGTCGGTATCTACCTGCGATTGGGGCAGGATAGCCACTCCTCCCACCTTGAGTTGTGTAATGGCCCAGGGAGCACAGGAAACAGGCCAGAGGCCCAGATTGGTTAGCGTATGCGTCACGACCACGCGCGGACGTCCCGCCGGCAGACGGACCTCCATCGTTTTACGCATGCCTGTCAGGGTCTCTACCTGAGACACCCTCACACCGTCGGACAGGGTCTCGACTTCCACCGCCTGATCATCGGGCAGATAGGTGCGCGCCGGCTCTTCTGGCGCATGCCAGAGACGATGCCCGCCATAGAAGTGAAACGTTGGCTGACCAGGGCGTTCAATACCCAGCGCAGGCAATTCAGCGAACAGGTTCTCGCCCCCGCCCACCATCAAGGCCAGCACACGCGGCCCCACGGATTGCGTCACAAGGACACGCAGAGGACCATTCTCAAGGAGAAGGCAACGTTGTCCCAGAAAGTCAACCGAAGTCATGTCCACCTCCTGTCCTTCAGCGGATACTAACGGGGCAGGTAAACACCCGCTGCGCGACGGTCATTGTTGCCGCGCCGATGATTTCGAACTCGCCACGCAGGCGAATATCCGCCGAGGAACTGCCAACCATGACCAGGATGCGTCCCGGTTCGAGGATCAGGCGTAGATCAGGGTCATAGAAGGCCAGCTGGTTGACTGGCAGGTGGAAGGTGACGGTCTTGCGTTCGCCAGGCTCCAGGCTCAGACGGATGAATCCCTTGAGTTCCCTGACCGGGCGCGGCAGGCTGGCATATTCATCGCAAATGTAAAGCTGCACTACTTCATCGCCGCGGCGCTCGCCGCTATTCCACACCTCCAGCGAAATATCCACTGTCTCATCCTGCGTCGCCCGCGAAGGGACAATGGTCAGGTTCTCATACGTGAAGGTGGTATAACTCAGGCCATGGCCAAAAGGATAGAGAGGCTGTACCGATTCGTCCACGTAATCGCCATGCCAGTTCGAGTGAGAGGCAGAGGGTTTATGGTTGTAGAAGATGGGAATCTGGCCGACAGAACGCGGGAAGGTAACCGGCAATTTTCCGCCGGGATTCACCTCGCCCCAAAGGGCTTCGGCAATCGCCAGACCACCCTCTTCGCCGGGCAGCCAGGCCTGCAGAATAGCGTTGGCTCGCTCTGCCAGTTCGGGAATAGCATAGGGGCGGCCTGTAATCAATACCACAGCCGTCGGTTTGCCAGTTTCGAGAATCGCCTGTGCCAGCTGGCTCTGAACGCCAGGCAGGCGTAACGAAGCGCTATCGCGCGTCTCGCCGCTGGTGCAATGCGGTAACAAACCGGAACGATCTCCCAATACCAGGACAACGGCCTCCGCCTGACGAGCAAGGCGGATGGCTTCCTCAAAACCGGCGGTATCCGGATCAAGGTTATCGCAGCCGGGGGCATAGAGCAGGGATGTGGTGGAATCCGCCAGGGTACACAATCCTTGCAGCACAGTCATAATTGGCGCCGCCAGGACATCGTCGCTCGGCGCGCCGCCGGCCCAGACTCCTGCCAGTTCACGCTGGACAGGATATGAATAATCGCCCAACAGGTTGCGACTGGAATCGGCGTTGGGGCCAATGACGGCCAGAGTTCGCAGTGAGCGAGGGAGGGGCAGGAGACCATCGTTCTTTAACAGGACCAAACTTTGACGGGCAATCTGGCGGGCCAGCGAGCGATCTTCAGGATTGGAGAAGAATTCGGCGACGCGTTCTTCCTCAACATAGGGTTGGTCGAAGAGGCCAAGTTCGAACTTCTTTTGCAGATGGCGGCGCACCGCCTGATCGATGGCTTCCATCTCCACTTCGCCGGCTTCCAGCGCCTGACGGAGAACCTCGCCATAGCAGACCGTACTGGGCAATTCAACATCTATACCGGCTTGCAAGGCCAAAACCGCCGCGCGGCGTAAGTCGGGCGCCACGCGATGGTACGTGTGAATCATCGGGATGGCATCATAATCCGAGACCACCAGGCCTTCGAAGCCGAGAGCGCCGCGTAACAAATCGGTCAACAAACGGCGGGAGGCTGCCACCAGCTCGCCATCCAGTTCGGGATAAGCGTTCATGATAGAGGCCAGGCTGGCTTCGCGAATGACAGCTTGAAACGGGGCCAGATAGTTTTCATAGAGTTCGCGCCAGCCCAGGTTGACCGGCGCGCAGTTCAAGCCGCCCTGAGAGGCGCTGTGACCTACAAAATGTTTGCCGGTGGCCATAACACCTGTACGCAGGGTTTCCCCTTGCAGACCGCGCACGTAGGCGATGCCGAATTGAGCGGCCAGCGTGGGGTCTTCGCCAAAGGTTTCCTCCACGCGTCCCCAGCGCGGGTCGCGCGCCAGGTCAAGGACAGGCGCCAGCCCCTGTCGCGCCCCCACGGCCAGCATCTGACGGCGAATGGCGCGTGTCATTGCTTCGGCAAGCGCTGGTTGAAAAGTACTGGCCAGGCCGATGGGTTGAGGATACATCGTTCCCCCACGCAACATGGCGCCTGCGCAGGTCTCCTCGTGAAAGAGGGCCGGAATGCCCAGCCGCGTCTGCTCCAGAAGGAAGCGTTGCAACTGATTGACGGCCCGGGCCACTTCCTGAGGCGAGAGGGTCGAATCACCGCCCGGACGGGTAATTTGACCAATGCCATGCTGGAGGCGGCGACCTATTTTTTCGGGATCCAGCGCACCGTCCGTCTGTAACTCGTGCATCCAGCATGAGGTTAACTGTGCCAGTTTCTCCTCCAGTGTCATGCTGGTCAGCAAGGCCTCAATGCGTTGCGAAATTGTTAGAGCCATACACACCTCTCATAGCCAGCGGCGGAAAGGTAGCACGTGCCTCTGGAGGATGGGACAGAGACAAAGATGGCACCAGGCGGCGGCAGGGAAAGTCTGGAACATCAGCGGACACCGAGGAGAATGTCTATCGTTAACTGGTCCAGGCGCTCATAGAGCAAACCGCGCCGGGCAATGGCCTGCCGGTCGAAAGGATGTTCTTTGAGAGTCGCGGCTTTCTGGGGAGTGTACTTGCCCAGATATGGCGTCAGACTGCTGTCATCGGCATTGATCTCTGCCAGCAAGGCGCGGATTTCGGGGTCAGCGTTCCACTGGGCGGCCTTTTCTTTGAGGATAAGGTAAGTGCGCATGCAACCACGCGCAAAGTCCTTGACGCCCTCGTAGTCCTCGGTGCGATAGGCATGGGCGTCGAAATGACGCGAGCCTGCATAGCCGACATCCTCGAGGAACTTGACCAGGAAAAAGGCGGCCTTAATGTCACGCGAGCCGAAGCGGAGGTCTTGATCGTAACGGCCAGGATACTGATCGTTCAAGTCAATATGGAAAAGTTTCCCGGCTTCCCAGGCTTGGGCGACGCCGTGCAGAAAGTTCAGGCCGGCCATGTGTTCATGGGCTACTTCGGGGTTGACGCCCACCATTTCGGGATGGTCGAGCGTCTCGATGAAGGCCAGCATGTGACCGGTGGTGGCGTTGTAAATATCACCGCGTGGCTCGTTCGGTTTGGCTTCGAGGGCAAACTTGAGGTTGTACTTCTTATCCAGCACGTATTCGCAGAGGAAATTGAGGGCTTCGCGTGTGCGGCGGATGGCAGTCACAGGGTCTTTGGTAGCGTCCGATTCGGTGCCTTCCCGTCCGCCCCAGAAGACATAGACCTGAGCGCCGAACTCAACGCCCAGATCAATCGCCCGCATGGTCTTCTGCAAGGCATAGGCGCGTACCCTGGGATCATTGCTGGTAAAAGCGCCATCTTTAAAAATCGGATCGCTGAACAAGTTGGTCGTGGTCATTGGGACCTTGAGGCCGGTGGCTTCGAGAGCCTTGCGGAATTCGCGTTTGATGGCCTCGGCCTCGGCAGGAGTGGCATCAATCGGGATCAGGTCGTTATCGTGAAAATTGACGCCATAAGCGCCAACCTCGGCCAGCAGGTAAACCAGTTCTGCCGGCGATTTGGGGTCACGCACCGGCTGACCAAACGGATCGCGGCCAATGTTGCCCACGGTCCACAGGCCAAAGGTAAACTTGTGTTCGGGTTTGGGGGTATAGTCAGACATGGGAATCTCCTTTCTTGGTATTCAGGACAAATCGAGGAAAATGGACAATGGACCTTTTTCATGGAGAGCGATGGGGATTTTTCGACCCTCCAGGGACAATTCGTAGTCGCCGAGGAAGCCCGTTAACGTCAACGAGCCGTTCGAGTCGGTTGTCATTCGGGTAGGAGGTAACCACCACTCTCCTTTTATCAGCCTCTCCAGTTCATGATAGGCAGGTTTGGGGGATTGGTCGCGGCGCAGCAAGCCTCCCGGAGCATTCAACCAGCCGCCATCGGAGAGATCCCACCAGGTGATAGCCTGTACCGCCGGATGGGCAAACAGTGTCTTGTAATGCAAGACGACCTCGCGCGCCTGGCGCTCCTCCCCGGCAGGCGTACTCGGCCACTCGCTGACCTGATAGTCATTCAGGTCAACAATATCTGACGGCATCAGGTCGCCTGAAACCAGCGTGGTCTCGGTAAAGTGAATGGGTAAGCCCAGACGTTCGAAACGTTCCAGGATACGTTGCGTGCGTTCGACGCCCCAATACCCCTGATGCATATGGGACTGAATGCCGATGGCGTCAATCGGAATGCCGGCGGTCAGACAACCCTCCACGAGGATATCGTAGGCCGGCGAGAGATCGAAATCGTTCAGGAGCAGCGTTGCTCGCGGATTGGCAGCGCGTGCAGCTTCAAACAGCGCGCCGATCAGACGAATGCGTCCCATCTCCTTGCACAACCGCGTGAGGCCGTTATCATAGCGGTCGTATAAGGGCATGATGACTGCTTCATTGACAACATCCCAGCAGTCCACCAGGCCGGCAAAGGCGGTGACTTCACGCTGGATCCGCTCGATTTGCAGACGCAAGACAGCGCGGTTGTCCAGCGGCAACAGCCAATCGGGCGCCAGGGTATGCCAGCAGAGTGGATGTCCCTTGACAACGCAGCCGTGCTGGACATACCAGTGGGCCAGGTTGAGGATACGCTGGGTTTGCGGCTTACCGCGTTCCGGTTCGAAGCGCGCCCAATAGAAGGGCAGGGTAGCCTGGTTGAAAAGGCGCAAGAAATACTCGTTGCGCATTTCAGCCAGTTCTTTCTCCCGGCCGGACAATTCCCCGTTGACCAGGGCCAGGGTACTTTCGCCCCAGTTGGCGCCAAACAGGAATTGGTGCCGTTTCTGCTCTACCACGACTTCCCGATGAGCCAGAGGAAGCCCCTGGGCCCGAAGCGTGAGGGTTGCGGTAGCCATGCGGTGTTCTCGAATAGAAAGGTCGAGCGAATCCATAAGTCTCCGGCTTAATCAGACTACCTGCCCGTTCCGGTCGCGACCGTGAACGGTCGGCCACAAAAGACTTCAGCGACTCTTCTTGAAATAGACATCAATGAGCACGGCCAGGATCAGCACAATGGCTTTCAAGACATACTGCCAGGCCGGGGCTACGTTCATCATTTGAAGACCGGTGGACAGGCTGGCGATAATCAGCGAGCCGATCAAAGCGCCGGGGATGGTGCCTATCCCGCCCAACGTGGAGGTGCCTCCCAGAATACAGGCCGCGATGGCATCCAATTCATAGCCCTGACCGGCAGCAATCGTGCCATACCCCACATAAGAAGCCAGCACAATCCCGGCCACACCCGAAAGCGTTCCCATCAAGACGAATATCTTAAAGATGACATCGCGAATGTTGATACCTGAAAGGCGAGCGGCCTCTCGATTTCCACCGATGGCATAGGCATAGCGCCCAAAGCGGGTGTTATTGGATATATACATCATCACCATGGCCACGATTGCCAGCAGGAAGACCGGATTCTGAACGCCTCGATAGCGATTTACACTGAGAACATAGATGAAAACCATCAAAGCCGAAAATCCGCTGGTCAAGAGGTCAATGTAAAGCGGTCGGAGCTCGAAGCCATATTTCCGCTTGTTGGCCCGGCTCCGAAACATATTCCAGAACAGGAACACGATGAAAACGACGCACAATCCCCAGCCCCAACCAATCGGCAGATACCCCTGTGCAATCTCGGAGAACACAGGTTGATTGGCCGCAATCGTCTTGCCTTGCGTAACCAGAAGAATGAGACCGTTGAACAACCACATGCCTCCCAGAGTCACAATGAAAGCAGGGATACCCAGGTAAGCAATAATATACCCCTGGATAGAACCGGAGAGCGTCCCTACCAGAACGCCTATCAACACCGAAAGGGCGGCAGCCAGGAAGGGTTGATCGGGGAAAATGTGATACCAGACTTTCGCCTGCAGGTAGGCGGCCACCACGGAAACGAAACCGGCCAGTTTGCCGACTGAGAGGTCAATGCCCCCTGTGACGATCACCAGTACCATGCCTGTTGCCAGGAAAGCAGTCACCGACATTTGACGAAACAGATTGGAGATATTCTGTGGCGCCAGATAGAGGCCGCCGGTGGTGATCGAAAAGAGAATCCAGATCGCCACCATAGCAATCAGGATGGTATAGGTCTGGAGGTTGCGACGGATGAGATTGAACAGTTCGGTCTTGATGCCTTTCGCGGCAGAGGGAGTAGAAGAAGCCATAATCATTCACCTCGTTGTTCAGTTTGCAGTCAGGGTGATCCCTGTAGCCAGCGCCATGATCCGTTCCATAGTGGCCTCGGAGACTGGCAAAGTGGCCATCGAGCGCCCACGGCACAACACCACCACGCGGTCGCTCATACCCAGAATTTCCTCCAGGTCGCTGGAGATCATGATGATCGCCACACCTTGCTCGGCAAGCATGTTCATGAGTTTGTAAATTTCAAACTTTGCTCCTACATCAATGCCCCGCGTTGGTTCGTCCATAATCAGAACGCTGGGTTTGGAAAGCAACCATTTCGAGATGACGACCTTCTGCTGGTTGCCACCGGAAAGGGTCTCCACCGCCACATCCAGAGCGGGGGCCTTCACATTCAGACTCCGGGCTTGCTGCATACAGGCCTTGAGCTCGGCGTCAGCGTTGATGCGGAAAGCGCCATTCACGAACTGGCTCAAATTCGGCAGAGAGATGTTCTTCAAGACAGACTGGATTAAAACCAGGCCCATGCCCTTACGGTCCTCGGGAACCAGGCTCAAGCCGGCATTAATCGCCTGACGAGCACTGCGGGGATAAATTGCGCGCCCATTCAGGCGGATGGCGCCTTGCACGACCCTGGCGTATTCGCCGAACAACGTCATGACCAGTTCGGTTCGTCCGGATCCCATCAGCCCGGCAATGCCCACAATCTCGCCACGGCGGACGTCAAAACTCACGCCATCAATGACTTTCCGCTCCGGTCGGTCCGGGTCAACGGCCACCAGATCACGGACTTCAAAGACAACTTCACCCGGCCTGGCCTCCCGCTTCGGAAAACGTTCCTTCATCTCGCGCCCGACCATCAACCGCACCAGGTCTTCCTGCGTCAGTTCGTTGACCGGGCGGGTCGCCACAACCTGACCATCGCGCAGCACTGTAATCCGATCGGTGATGCGGAAGAATTCTTCCAGGCGGTGAGAAATATAAATACACGTAATACCATGTTGTTTCAGGGTGCGGAGGATTTCCATGAGCTTCTGGACTTCAGCCTCACTGAGAGCACTGGTAGGTTCATCCAGAATCAACACCCTGGCATTCTCCGAAAGGGCCTTGGCGATTTCCACCATCTGCATCTTGCCCACGCCCAGGTTACTCACAATGGCGTGAGGGTCAACATCCAGACCGTATTTCTTCAGTACTGCCTGGGCATCAGCATAGAGCCTGTTCCAGTTGATCACCCCATGTTCAACCGGTTCGTGACCGAGAAAGATATTCTCACCAACAGTCATGGTAGGCACCAGGGCCAGTTCCTGATACACGATGGCGATGCCCTTTTCGGTTGCCTCGCGAATCGAACTCTGCCTCAATTGCAGTTCCTCGTTCTCATACAGGACGCGGCCTTCATAGGTGCCGTAGGGATATACGCCCGATAAGATCTTCATGAGCGTAGATTTGCCGGCGCCGTTCTCGCCGCAAATCCCGTGAATTTCTCCGCGCCGGATCTGGAACGAGACGTCCTTCAAAGCCACAACGCCCGGGAAATGTTTTGTAACATTCTCGAACGCGAGAATAACATCGGGGTCCATCAGGAGACCTCCATAAAACTATGGTAAACTAACAATGGTTGGCTTGCAGGGCATCCTGCCCTAGTGGATCACGAGTCGAAGGGACAGGATGCCCTGCCGCGCCTCAAGAGGAGAAGACTATGGTCTCGGCGGGCGCTCACTCTCAGGAATGTCACGGTACACGTCGTCGTAGGGTTGGAAGCCACTCTTCACGACCAGTTCATAGACGTTTTCCTTAGTAACCTGTTGTACAGGCAGGAAAAGTGCCTTGACGGTGCCCGTCTTGCTCTCGTCGTTCGTTAACTCGGCCATGGTGTATTCCTTCAGGCCTTCTACGGGCTGACCCTTCAGGAGCTTGTCAACCAAGTCCACCGCCAGAGGAGCCAGGTTGCGAATGTCCTTCAGAATGGTAACCGTCAACTCACCCTTGACGATGCTGTTGCAGCCGTCTGCCGTCGCGTCCTGCCCGGAGATAGGCACCACGCCAGCCAGGCCCTGCGCCTTCATCGCCTCCAGCGCGCCCAGGGCAGTGCCATCGTTGGAAGCCACAACTGCATCAATATCGTTGCCGGTAGCCGTGAGGATATTCTCCATGATTTTGAGGGCATTGGCGGCATCCCAGTTGTCCACCCACTGATCAGCAACGACTTCGATTTTATCGGCATACTGAGCAAGCACCTCATCCTGACCTTTGCGGAACAGGATAGCATTGTTATCGGTCGGGCTGCCGCCCAGTTTGACCAGACGGACTTTACCTTTAGTGGCGACATCCCAGTGTTCGATGTCAATGGCTTTCATGACACCATCGGCCTGCTGACGTCCCACCTCCACATTGTTGAAGGAAATGTAAGCCGCGATCTTCGGGGTTTTGATCAGGCGGTCGTAAGCGATCACCTGCACGCCCGCATCGGCGGCCTTATCCACAGAGGTCACGATGGCATCGCCGTCCTCAGCCACGACGATGATCGCCTTGACGCCCTGGGCCACCATGTTGTCAATCTGGTCGTTCTGTAACTTGACATCATGATTGGCCTCTTGGGTCAGGACCTCATAGCCCCTCTCCTCCAACAACTTGCGCATAATCTGCTCCTCGTTCTTCCAGCGCTCGGTGGCAAAGTCGGAGAAGGAAAGACCAACTTTGATCTTGGAAGAGCGCGGGGTGCATGCGAACAACCCTGCGACAATTGGGAGCAGTACGAACAGGTTGACGATTTTGCGCAACATAGATCAGCAATCTCCTTTCGTGAAGTAATTAGAAAATGGGTGGTCGAGAAAAATTCAGAACCTCTCTACTCCTCAGGAAGTCATCACCTCCTCTCCGCGCGAGTCTCATGATCATGACCTTCGCCTCGAACCCACCGCGAACGTCATCTGCTCAAGTCGGTTGCCTTCGGCACTGTCAAATGGCAATCAGCAGGCAGACCTGCGGCGTGCCCCGGCAGTTCACCCTCAGGGGGTCGGTGCATAGATTTTGAAATGGCCGCTGACATGAAGCAAGGCCAGCAAATATAACATGCCATCGTAGTAACGCCACTTGCCTGAAGGAATACGAGCCTCCCACAAAGCCTGAACGAAAGGACGTCCATACTCGGCATCCGCGGCCAGAGCCGCTACGGTGGCCATCGCTACCAGACCTGTAGAATGGTCCGCGGATAACGGTTGACCATCGAGCGTGTACTGGTTGGGGAAGGTGTCAACGCCTTGCGAAAGCAGAAAACCCAGCACGCGGTTCGATTGTTCCACCTGCCAGGGATCAGCCGCGAACCAGGCATAATCTACCGCCACATTCGCCAGGGTGCGCCAGGCGTCGAAACGAAAGTCTTCATGCTCCGGGTCACTGACCGGCGTCCCGTCGAAGTTGGCATAGTCAGGCATCAGTCCTGTTTGCGGATGAGCGGCGCGGTGGAAAAAGTCACGACTGGCCTGAGCCGCCTCGACCCAGAATTCGTTATCGCGCGCTGCCCAGCGCGCCCATAGTTCATAGTAGGCCGGCAAATGGTAGGAAGGATCGGTAAAGGTCGCATTCCGCCCGCTGGGGACAAAGACCACTTGCCTGGTTTGCGTATCGAACATATTGGTGGCCAGACCATTGTTCTCTTCGCTCTTGTGCAACATGGTGTCGAGGATTTGCTGTGCCTGCTCCTGATAGTTATAAATGCCTTCGCCATTTCCCCAACGTCCGGCCGCAAACAGCAAAGCCATCACAAACCATTCCTCGCCATCGGAAGCCGGATTGGCGGCCAGTTGCTGGCCTTGTGGCGTACAATGCCAGGCAAAATAGCCTCGATAAGGGCCCTCCGACTGGTACATATATGTCTTCGCCCATTTCCACAGTCGGTCAAATTCTTCTTTCTTATCCAGTTGTACCGCAATCATCATGCCGTAAGACATGCCCTCGGTACGCACATCGCCGTTGCCAATATCCTCAATATAGGCCATATCCTCGCCCACCGGATAGTAAACGCGCTGGATCGTATCATCGCCATAGAAGAGTTGCTGCCAGGCCGCATCCAGTTTGGCCTGCACCTCAGCCTCACTTTCGCCCAGGTATTCTTGAAACAGGTTGCGGTAATGACCACTCTCAAAGGCCGGCGTCACCACCGGTCGGGGAGACGGCGAAGGTGAAGGCGGGATAGGGCTTGCCGTTGCGGTAGGCAGGGGAAGCGACATACTTCGCACACAGGCCGATAGCACGAAGATACAGAGAATGACATACAGCAAGATGGCCTTTGCTCTTTCCTGCTGGGGCAAGATAAAAAATTGGGGACGAGAGGGATTGCCCGGTTTGTGCATTAACATGTGCTCCTCCAATGCCGAAAGCCAGTTCAGACGGCCTCCAGTCCTGAATATTCAAACCAGTCGAAATCGGCATAGTTGGTGCTGGGTTGACCGTTACTGCTGGCGTACATGGCGATACAGGCCCCAACGAAGCCACCCGCCACCGGTGTACTCAGGATGCGACCATCCACACGCTCGGCAACTGGCTGCCAATCATCTGGCCTGCTGGCAACGTAGAAGTTGTAGTCCTGCTCATGCGCCTCGACGCGCAGGTAGATGCGACCGGGTACGACAGGATGCTCAGCCAATATCTCCTCTATGCCTCGCGCCCGCCGCACGAGCTGCACCCGCAACGTATCGCGCAGAGTCACCACAAAGCAGAAATAGAAATCACTGTTCTGGACCAAAGCCAGGCCAGCGCATTCGTTTTCGTTGCGCGGCGCAAATTCGAGTGCCGTTTGCGCCAGAAAATGGATATGCTGCTGCCGTCTTCCGACAAAACTGGGATTCGCCACTTCCGATAAACGTTGCGGCCGCAGGTATAAACGCAGGTAACCTGGACGCGCTTGCAGATTCCAGAACGTCTCTTCCGGCGTGCGCAAGAAGTTCCAGCAGAAAGCCAGTTCGGGGGACTCAAAATGATCACAAGCCGCTTGCGCTGGCCAGCGGTGTTCGGGGAGATTGGGCGCCGGGTAAGTGAACTCCACGCGCCCGCTTCCCGGACTGACCACTGGCCACCCATCTTCCCAACGCACCGGGACGAGAAACGTCTCCCGTCCCAGGTTATAGAAATAACCGCCATAGGGACGCATGGCCAGCAGCACCATCCACCATTCACCGTTCCGGGTTTCCACCAGGTCCGCGTGACCAGCGCCTACAATGGGATAATCCAGGCCGAGATGCCGATGAGTCAGAATCGGATTGCCCGGATTGCCCTGGTAGGGACCGGTAATGCTGTCGCTGCGCGCGACGGAGACAGCATGATGATGCGCGGTTCCCCCCTCTGCCGTCAACAGATAATACTGACCACCGACCTTATAAAGGTGCGGCGACTCAGACCAGATAGCGCCCTTCAAAGCGCCATCCCAGATGACGTGGGGTTCTCCGACCAAGCGCATGGTTGACAGGTCGAGCTCCTGCAACCAGATTTCCGTGTGACCTTCATAGTTCGCTGGCGTCACCAGCCGGTTCCCTGTGTACCAGGCCCGGCCGTCCTCATCGAAAAAAAGCGATGGATCGTACCCCGGTGCGTTCTCCAGCCAGATGGGCTCGGACCAGGGCCCGGCCGGGTCTGAAGCCGTCACAATGAAATTGCCCGACCTCGTCTTACCGTCCACCAGCGTGCAAACCACATAAAACGTACCCCGCCAGAACCGAATGGTAGGCGCATACAACCCTCCTGAACAACGCACCCCCTGCAAGGGGAGTTGTGAAGGTCGACTCAGGACATGACCAATCTGCCGCCAGTGAATCAGGTCCCGGCTATGGAAAACAGGCAGGCCGGGAAAATATTCAAAGGTCGAGTTGACCAGATAGTAATCGTCTCCCGCCCGGCAAATGGAAGGGTCGGGGTAACAGCCTGGCAAAACAGGGTTCCGGAAGACGGTAGCCATAATCTCCGCGCGACGATCATCCCTTGAGCGCCCCAGCCGTCAGACCAGCCACAATCTGACGCTCGGCAACCAGATAGAAAATGACAGCCGGAATCGCCGAAAGCGTCACGAAGGCGGCCACCAGAGCCAGGTCAGTGCCGTACTGGCCCTGAAACTGCATCGTGCCCAACGGGAGCGTCCACAAATCCTCTTTATCAATCAGGACCAGCGGCACCAACAGGTCATTCCAGCTGACCACCATGGTCAGCGCAGCCACGGCCGAGAGCGCCGGACGCGCCAGCGGCAGCAGAATCAGGCGGAAGAACGCGAAGGGCGAACAGCCGTCAATATAGGCCGCATCCTGCAACTCAAAAGGAATGGAAGCAAAGAAGTTGCGCAGAATCATGACATTGCCAGAGACCTGAAAAGCCGTCTGTACGATCATGATGCCCAACAAGGAGTTCGTCAGACCAATCTGGCGAATGACCAGATAGACCGGCAGGATGGCAATGGTGATCGGGAACATCAGGCCCAGAGTCAGGAAATTGAACAGCACATCCCGGCCACGGAAATTAAGACGAGCAAAGACGAAGGCCGCCAGACCACAAATGAAAAGCACCGCCGTCGTTACCGTCAACGTAACCACCAGACTGTTGAGCAGCATGGTCCAGAACGAACGCGAACCCAGGATTTTTGTGTAGTTATCCCAGTAAGGTGGAATGGGAGGAATATAGGGGCGGGAATACATCTCGCCACGCGTCTTGAGACTGCCAAAAATGAGAATCACAATCGGCACAAGGATAAGCACCACCATCACTGACAGGACAATGTATTGCAATAGCCTGGGTGCTGCCTTGCGCAAAGTGCTCTTGCGATGACGGGAAAGATGCACGGGCATCATGGCTGTCACTCCTTGTTGGTTAATATCCACCGCCCAGATAATCTTGCTGGCGCACAAGTCGCAGATAGGCCAGCGAGAAGACAAGAGAAATCAGCAACATGACGAAGGCCACGGCGGAACCATATCCTAACCAGAAGCGGATGAAACTATAGCGGTACATGTAGGTAGCCATCACATCGCTTGCGTTCACCGGTCCACCTCGCGTCATGACCCAAATCACCCCAAATTGTTGCAGCGCGCCTAAAACAGACAGATAGACAGAAGTACGAATGGTACCCCCGAGCAGGGGCAGGACAATGTGGGTAATCAGTTGCCGTCCATTGGCGCCGTCAATAAGAGCCGCTTCTTCTATTTCCTGCGGAATGTTTTGCAAGCCGGCCATATACAGCAACATATGAAACCCAAAATACTTCCAGGTCAGGACGACAAAGATACAGCCAAGAACCTGATGGGGATCACCCAACCAGGCCTGTGGTTTCAAGCCCAACAGAACCAGGAAAGCATTAAACAGCCCCCGGTCCGGATCAGGATTAAAGAGGCCCATCCACATGATGGCCGTGATGACCTCAGAGAACACATAAGGCATGAAGAAAATGGTACGGAAGAAACGCCGGCCCGGCAGGTCACGGCCTACCATCAAGGCCATTGCCAGCGATAATGGCAGTTGCAAGGTCAGCGAAAGCACAACGATAATCAGCGCGTTCCCTAAAGCTTTCATAAAGGCGCGATCGGTCAGAATGCGCTGGTAATTGCCCAACCCGACGAAATCTACCGCCGGCCCAAACCCTTTCCAGTTGAACAGGCTATAGTAAAGGGACTGGATCATAGGGTAAACCACAAAGGCGGCAAAGAGTATGAAAGCGGGTAACAGGAACAATGCCACAGTCAAAACCAGCGAGGCACGTCGCGGCGAGGCAGACAGTGTTTCTTTCCGTTCTTCTACCGAGTTTTCCATGAGAGCCTCCTGCCAGAGAAAGGAGCGGGGACCGGGTACGCCCGGGCCCGATCCCCGCTGAATCAAGGCCGCTCAGCAGCGCTTTACTTCATCTCCTGGGCGAAGGAATCTTCAATGGCCTGAGCGACTTCTTCCGGTGTCATGGTGCCGGCAAAGAGAGCCTGAACGCTATCATTGACCACCGAACCGACCGCCGGGGGCAAGGCCTGGTCATAGTATAATTGGAAGTACTTGGCCTTCGCCGCGCCTTGTTGGACAGCCAAAAGCAGTGGATCGCTGATACCAACCTCAGCGCCTTTGACAACAGGCAGCGCGACGTTGATCTTTGCCAGCTGAACCTGGCAATCCACGCTGGTCAGGTACTTGACGAAGTCAATGGCCTCTGGCGGGGCATTTTTGCCAATCGCAAAGCCATTGCCGCCACCGAACGCATCATTCGGATCACCGGCACCGCCTTCCACCATCGGGAAGGGGAACCAGCCAAGGTTATCGCCAATGCCTTGTTTATCGGGACTGTTGTCCTTTTCTACGGCTGGTGCCCATTGACCCATGAGTTCCATGGCGGCTTTGCCGTTCCCCATGAGGGTAGCCTGATCGCCATAGGTGGCACCCAGGAAACCATCCTGGAAGGGCTGCAGGGCGATCAGCTCCTGAAGTTTTCTGCCGGCTTCGACAAACGGCTCGTCGGCGAAGGAGCCCTGACGAGAATAGGCCTTGTCAAAGGCTTCCTGACCGCCAATGCGGACGGCGAGATAAGCATAGTAGAAATGGCAGGCCACTTGTCGCCCGCGCCGAGCGCAATGGGGGTGATGCCGGCAGCCTTCAGTTTCCGCACGTCTTCCAGAAATTCGCTCCAGGTCGTAGGAGGCGTCTCGATTCCTGCCTGGGCAAAAAGCGCCTTGTTGTACCAGAAACCGACCATGCCCATATCCCAGGGCACGCCGTAGTTTCTGCCCTGATAGGCATACACGCCGAGAGCGCCCGGAGAGAAGGTAGAACGCCAGGCACCGCCATCGGCATCGAGATCCGCGGTAATATCCTTCAACAAACCGGCCTTGGCGTACTCAATCATGACGCCGCCGCCCCAACTCTGGAAGATATCCGGGGGATTCCCAGACTGCATCACGGTGGTCATCTTGGACTTGAAGGCCTCGTTCTCCAGGACCGTGATTTGAATTTCCACATTGGGATGCGCCGCCATGTATTCATCGGCAAATTTTTGCCAGAGCGCCTTATGCTCTTCTGCCGTTGAGATGTGCCACCAGGTGATAACCACCTTCTGCTCCGTAGGGGGCACCGCTGTGGCTGTTTCACCAACCTCGGTGGGTGCCTGTTGCGGGGGTTGCGTTGCCGCAGGAGTGGCAGGTCGGCACGCGGCAAGCACCAGCGTAGCCAGAACGACCAGGCCAATCAGGCGTACTAACTTGTGTTGCATAGGGTTTCTCCTTCCTTAATCAGAAACTAAACAACGCTTGACGAACTTTCATACCGGGCAATCAACACAGATACCTACCTGTCCAATGAATCACCTCCTTTACTTGAAAAACCTTGAGGAACAGGGAAAGGTTCTATGCTACCTCGCGGCGCTTGACAGGACTCGCGCACAATCAACCTGGTAGGCAATTCGATGCGCTCAATCGTCCTGGCGGGATTCTGCAAACGATCCAACAACATCTGAGCCGCCACGCGCCCCATCTTCTCCAGCGGTTGCTGTACGGTAGTCAGGGCTGGCCGTACCAGCGCAGCCTGCGGAATGTCATCAAAGCCGAGCACCGAAACATCATCCGGGACACGTAGCCCACGATTGCGGACAGCATCCATGACCCCCATAGCCATTACATCATTCGAGGCAAAAATAGCCGTCGGCGGGTCGGGTAGATCAAGAAAAGCGGAGGCGCCCATATAGCCATCCGGTTGGGCAAAGGTACCTTCGTAGATCAGTTCTGGCGTTTCCGGGATGTGATTGGTGCGCAAGGCCGCCCGATAACCATCCAAACGATCCTGAGCGCATCCCAGGTCCATCCAACCGGTGATGAACCCAATGCGCCTGTGCCCCAGTTTGATCAGGTACTCTGTTGCCTCATAGGCTCCCTGCCAGTTCGTCGCGCCTACAGCCGGACATTCCTGACCGGTACCCTGATGATCGATCAACACAAAGGGGAAATTGCGCTGTGTCAGCGTACCAACATAGTCGGCTGGATTACGCGGCAACACCAACAACAAGCCGTCCACCATGCCGGTGGCCAGATTGGCCACATAACCGGCTTCCTTGCTGGCCGTACGATGGGTGGTATAGATAATCAGGTCTATCCCCTGCAAGGTTAGTTCGGCATCAATACCCCGAATGATTTCTCCAATATAGCCCGTGCCCACATCGGGAACCAGCAGGCCAATCGTATTCGTCCTACCTCCTGCCAGACTGCGAGCCTGACGGTTGGCTACGAAGCCCAATCGCTCCATAGCCTTCAAGACGCGCTCGCGGGTCTCCGGACGAACATGAACATCATTGTTGATGACACGCGAAACAGTGCCGAACGAAACCCCTGCTTCGGCAGCCACGTCCACAATCGTTACTTTACGGCCAGAAGGCGTCATCTCTTTATAAACGTTTACACGGTTACTCTTTATTTAAGCCTGTCCAGCACACTGACAGGCAGAAAAAGCGCCAAAACCGAATTTTCAGGGCAAAAAATTGTCCAACAAAGCCCAAAAGCACAGCCGAACACAAATTTTATTTGGAAGCGTTTACAAGAACATTATAGCACAGGTGACAAAAAAGTCAAGAGCCTGACGGCAAAAAGGTGTGACACAAATTTTCGGGGAAAACGAATCAACGCATGCAGACGGCAGACCGCAGACAACCGTAAGAGGGCTTCCCAGCCCGTCAGGAGCAGACCGCAGACGACCGTAGGACGGGCTTCCCAGCCCGTCAGGAGCAGACCGCAGACGACCGTAGGACGGGCTTTCCAGCCCGTCAGGAGCAGACCGCAGACGACCGTAAGACAGGCTTTCCAGCCCGTCAGGAGCAGACCGCAGACGACCGTAGGACAGGCTTTCCAGCCCATCAGGAGCAGACCGCAGACAACCGTAGCACAGGCTTTCCAGCCCGTCAGGAGCAGACCGCAGACAACCGTAGGACGGGCTTCCCAGCCCGTCAGGAAACCGTCAACGAATGGGGAACGAATAAACGCATGCGGCCAGCACATCCCCTGCCCGCGCGCCCCGGCTGCTGGCCGCTTGCTCGACTTGCTCCCCCCTTGCCTCGCGCTTCCGGCCCTCAACGGCGCCGGCGCGGCCGGCGGCCCTCCAGTTCGTCCTTCAGAATCAGGCTCAAAATGACGCTAACCACACTGATAATCAACGAGGCCAGCAAGGCGTTCCAGAAAACCGGCTCGGCAATGATCAGGGAGTACCCAATCATCCCGCCAAGCCAGTTCGTGAAAATCAGCAGCGCCGTGTTGATAACCAGCGTGAACAGTCCCAGCGTCACCAGAATCAACGGGCAGGTCAGAAACTTTAATATCGGCCGAAACAGGGCGTTGACAATGCCAAAAATCAACGCCAGGAGCAGCAATCCCACCCAGTCACCGCGATAGTCCACGGCAGGCAAAATGGCCACAGCCGCCCAGAGTGCAACGGCATTGACACCCCAACGAATCAGGAATCTCATGGTCAACCTCCATATTCCTTACGCACATCAGTCCGAGGAGTTGCCTCCCATTGCATCCAGACCAGCGTCCGCCTGGGTTGGAAGCCGGCAGTTTGAATAGCAGTGACGGCCACAGCCGCGGGAAAATCGAGCGTCAAAGACTTGCGCCAGGCGAGCGTGCGCCGGGCATGCAGGAGCAGCGCCGTCAGCGCGCGTTCGCTCCCCTGTGGCGGAAGCGCAGCCCAAAGGCGGTCACTGCGGCCATATCCTTCCTGCCAGGCCAGAGCGGCAGCGAAATGCCCCTCCACATAGCCGGCCCACTGGCGCGTCTCGGAATCGAGCAACAGACGGTAGAGGCCCGGCCACAGGCCCGGACGGAGACTCAACCACGGCAACGGTTGATACCAGGCCAGCGACTCCGGGTATAGCTGTCGCAGCCAGGCTTCCTGTTCACGCCAGAGATGACCGGCGCGCGGCCGGATCACCACCCCCAGGCCATCGGCGCAGGCCTGACGGTCTGGCGCGGCCTGCCACACCGTCCGCCGGGCACGCTCACGAAAACCGACCGACTCATACAGGGCAATCGCGCTGGCATTATCGGCGCGGACCTGCAGCCAGATGGCGTCGGCGCGGCGCTGACGGGCCAGGCGCAGTCCGGCCAGGGTCAACGCGCGCCCAATGCCCCGGCGACGGAAATCCGGCTGGACGGCGATATTCGCCAACAGGTAAATGCGCTGTCCGTGGTAACGATAGGGAATGACGCTGACATTGCCGACAATCTCACCGTTCTCTTCCCAGACGTAGCCCGAGAGGGGCAGCGACACCGTCTCCACAGCGCGACTGGCCCAACGCAGAAAGCCCTGATCGCGCGCCGCCTCGCGCATGTGCTGCAGATGCTCGCGACCTTCGGCGTCCATGGTGGTCCCGAAGCACTGTTCCACCAGATCGGCTACGGCGGCCAAATCGTGCCAGATATTGAGAGGACGCAATTGGGGCGCCTCCAGCGGCGCGGTTGCTGTCATCACGGCCATCGTTTTCTAATTATACCGCCTCGCGCCACAGGAGAATCCCTCGTTCCCGCGCCCAGTAGGAGTGCAGCGCCTGCTGCAAAGTGCCCTCGCCTTTCCAGAGCGAGGTCAGTTGGGAAGCATAGGCGGCCACGCCCCGCCACCAGACGCGCAGGCCGTGTTCCGAAATCGGGAAGTACTCGCTCGTCAAATCCGCAATGGCGGCCAGCAAGGCCGGCGAATCGTACATCACATAGGGGAAGTCCGCATAATAGCGGCGCGCCCACGACAGGGATTCGGCGGCGCGGCGCGTCAGGAGATGATCCACGTGGCCACCCAGTCCCAGCGGAGATACCAGACAATCCTGCGGCAAGAGAAAGCGGGACAGCCGGGCGGCAATGCGGCGCGGCAAATCGGCATCTTGCGGATGAGGAGGGACAAAGACGCTGTGCGGATAGAGAGGGTCGCCATCAGGGGAACGGCGGTAGATGCAATCGAGAAAAGGGAAACGGCGCACGTGCACCCTTAACCGCCGCGCGGCGCGGTCATCTTCCGCGCGGCGGATAGCCGGCGCGTTTTCTGCAGGGCCAAAGCCCCACAGCGCATGGGTGGCCTGCGCCAGAGGCGAAAGTGGTGCCAACGGCGGCGCGGCGAAAATCGTCCAGATGGCCACCTCCTCACCGCGCCGGCGCTGCTCCCACATCAGCCCGCCACAGGAGAGAACAGCGTCATCAAAATGAGGGGAGAGATAAATCCAGCGCACCGAAGATTAACCACGCGCGCGCTTGAAAGTTTGCGCGTTTTGCAAAAGATCGTGTGCGGAACGCAACGTGCCTTCACTCACTTCGCCAAGCATCTGGGCCAGTTCCAGCAGACGCGTCTCGCCTTCCAGAGGGGTGACGTGCGTGCGCGTGCGATCATTTTCCACCTGTTTTTGCACCTGAAAGTGTTGATCGCCAAAGGCGGCCAGTTGCGGCAAATGTGTGACCACGAGCACCTGATGCTGACGAGCCAGCAGCCAGAGCTTCTCGCCGACCGTGGCGCCCACGCGCCCGCCAATTCCCTGGTCAATCTCATCGAAAATCAAGGTTGGGACTTCATCAGCATGCGCCAGGACGTTTTTCAGGCCCAGCATCAGGCGCGAGGTCTCGCCACCGGAAGCGATTTTCGCCAGCGGCTTCAGGCCCTCGCCAGGGTTGGGAGCAATCAGGAATTCGACCTTATCCAGTCCGTCCTCGTCGAAGGCGACGCGCGTCCCATCCGGAAGAGGCAGGCCGGCCGGATCAGGACGGGTCTGGAAATCTACGGCAAAGCGCGCTGCGGCCATGCGCAGGTCATCGAGTTCGGCTTCCATCGAGCGGCTCAGTTTTTCGGCAGCCGCGCGGCGTTGACGCGAGAGTATCTGCGCCTGTTCGCTCAAGCGCGTCAACAGTTCCTTCTCTTCCGCTTCCAGTTGGGCGATGCGCTCCGCGGCGTTGCTGATATGCTCCAGTTGACGGCGCGCCTCCGCCGCGTAGGCCAGAACCGCCTCCAGACTGCCGCCGTACTTACGCGTCAGACGATGAAGCAGGTCCAGGCGTTCTTCCACTTCTTCGAGTCGCTTGGGGTTGTATTCGATGGTCTCCAGATAGGCGCGCAGACTGCGCGCCAGGTCGGCCAGGGATTCTGCGAGGATGGTGGTTTGTTGAGCCAGGGCGGACTGGTCGGAGTCGATCTGCGCCAGTTTGTTCAGGGCCTGTGCCACCTGTCCAATCAGGTCGGTAGCAGCGGGCGATTCGGCTGTTCCCTCGTCCAGGGCGGCGAGGGCCTGCTGCGCCAGCCTCGCCAGCGCCTCCGCGTTTGCCAGACGGTCGCGCTCGTGGCGCAGTTCTTCGTCTTCGCCCGGACGCAGGCGGGCGGACTCGATTTCTTCAGCCTGGAACGTCAACATTTCTGTACGGCGATCGGCGTCGCGTTGCGCCTGCCGCAGTTCTTCGAGTTCACGCCGCACCGCCTGCAGCTGCTGATAGGTCTGGCGGTAGGTCTCCCGCTGCGACTGCACATCGGCGTAACGATCGAGCAGGCCGAGATGGGCGCGCACGTTGAGCAGGGACAGGTGCTCCGACTGGCCATGAATATCCACCAGCCTCTCCCCCAGTTCCTTGAGCAGACCGATGTTGACCGTCACGCCGTTGACGCGCGCCACGCTGCGACCTTCGCGGCGCACCTCGCGACTCAGCGTAAGATAATCCGGGTCATCGAGCAGGTCGGCGCGGCGCAGGATGGCGTGAACCTCCTGGCGTTCGGGGCCGCACAGGTGAAAGGTAGCCTCCACCCGCGCCAGGTCCGCCTCGGTACGGATGGCAGTCGCGTCCGCGCGGCCGCCAAGAAGCAATTCGAGGGCATCCAGAATAATGGACTTGCCGGCGCCTGTTTCACCGGTAAAGACGACCAGCCCGCTCTCGAAGGTGAGTTCGAGTTGGTCAATGATGGCAAAATTCTGGATTCGCAGTTCGCGTAACACACTACCTCGTCAAACGAATGCCGGCCAGCCGGCCATAGACCAGCGGCGTAGCCAGGAAAACATATATTCCCTGGAAGATTATGCCCAAGAGATTGAAAAGCAACAGGTTCGGGAGAGCAGCCAGCAGAGCGCCAACGACGACGCCGGCGGCAGCCGTCAGAAAGAGTGAACGGGCGCGATGACGGCGCGTGGCCAGGCGCACAGCCTCGGCAATCAACACCCCAGCCGTAGGCACAGCCGCCAGGAGGACGAACCAGGCCAGGAAACCGGCCAGCGTGCCGATCAGGGCGGCAAGCAACGCCGCCAGAAAAGACAGGAATGCGGCTACCACAAACGCCAGCGGATAGTCATACCAGCGCGCCGTATGAAAGATTCGCTGCTGCTGGCGCACGCAATCCTTGCAGGAGTAACCGGTCGGTGTGCGCACGGCGCACTTCGGGCAGATGGGGCGATCACAAGTCTTACAGCGCAGTGTCGTCTCTACCGTAGGATGGTTGATGCAATAGAGGACAGGGGAATCGCTCATTTTGGCATCCCTTCCGCAGAGGGGTTTTGATTCAGATAGGCGGTCAGATTGCGATAGAAATAACTGGGATCGCCGAAGCGCACCAGCAGGGTGGTGTATTCGGAAGCGCGCACCTCCACGCGATCGCCGTGGCTCAGGCCGAGCGGGGTCTGGCCATCGATGGAGGCAACCGCCTCGCCGCTGTGAACAGTAATGCTGACACTCGCGCCCTCGGCCAGCACGACCGCGCGATCCGCCGAAAGATGAGGGGCAATCGGGACAAGCAAGATATTGCGCAGTTCGGGCGGTAAAATCGGGCCGCCGGCAGCCAGCGCGTAGGCGGTCGAGCCGGTGGGAGTGGAGGCGATCAGGCCATCGGCGACATAAGCGGCGAGGAAATGACCGTCCACATGCACCGCCAGGCGCACCGGCCGCACCGCCGCGCCGCGGCAGACCACTACCTCATTCAGCGCGTGCCAGACACCCAGACTCTGGCCAGCGCGGCTATGCTCGGCGCGTAGCATCATCCGTTGCTCTATCCAGGTCTGGCCTGTCAGCAAACGGTCGAAATAGTGCGGCCAATCCTGTCCGACCTGAATGAGAAACCCCAACCGCCCCATATTGACGCCCAACACCGGCACCTGCCGTGGCGCGCAGAGGTGACCGGCGCGCAGCACCGTCCCATCGCCGCCGACGGCGATCAGCAAGTCGAACTCACCTGCCTGCACGCGCTGCCGGAGATGCGCATCATCTATCGTGCCGGCAACGGCCTGGGAGCGACGCGCCTTCAGGTAAGCCGCCATCTCGCCGGCCGCGGCCACGGCCTCGGGCATCCCGGGATGAGCCGCAATGGCAATGCGCTGAGGAAGAAAGGGGTCAGACGCCATTCGAGATAATTATACCTGTTAAGGCGAAGGCAGGCGTCTGGCTTATCCCTCAATCTGCAAAATGGCAAAGTTTTGGTAACAACCTACCCACTATCCATCCTTGTCATTGCGAGCCGCCGCAGGCGGCGAAGCAATCCCCTTGCTTGCCGGGAGATTGCTTCGCTACGCTCGCAATGACAAGAGGCAGAGGGTTCTCCATTAGCCATGGTAGGTAGTTACAAGTTTTGACCTTTGGCCAGTCTGCTTCCACTCCCCAAAGATATGCCTGTCCATGGCCTGCGCTACTCAACGAGGGGCCAACCATGCGGCGAATCGCAGCCCGCCATTGCTTGACGAAACAGAGCCGCGTTCCCCCTCGTTTGGCCTCAATCCGAGAAAGCGCCCGACCAGGTCTCGAAACGTCTGGCCCCGCGTTCGTCGCCGCGGAAGAAGGCCAGGTAGGTCAGCACCTGATAAGGAACAAATTTCTGTTCTTTGGGCTTATACACGGCGAGGTCGTAAAAGGTGTGCCAGGTGCCTGAATTCAGGTAAATTTGATTGGTGGGGTTGACCATCGCCGGTATGGAGTCGAGAGGCACAATTTCGTGATGGTGGGTATGGCCATAGACAATGAATTGCGCCTGACGTTCGAGAAAGGCGCTTTCGCGCAAGGCGTTTTGCGTAAAGGAAATGGACGTCATGCCGCTTTTGCGTTGTAACCAGACGACGATTTCGTCCAGCGTCTTGAAAGAAACGCGCCGCGTCAGGCCAAGAACTGCCTGAAAGCCGTCCACCAGGTCCATCTTGAAGCGGCGGTCGGCCTGTCGGATGACATCAAGCTGCAGGAAGTGGGCCGCCAGCTCATCCCAAATGGCTTTTATTTTTCGCTGGAGCGCGGCAGATACTTTGTACTGGCGCAACTGACCAGAGACCCACAGCGGCGTGGCGAGAATCGGGCGGACGTTGACCAGTTCGCTCAGAGCCATGACGATGGCAGGGGGAATTTCATGGCCCAGTTGTCTGCCTACCTCCATGGGGAAACGGTTGAGGACTTCGACGGCGAACACATCGCCGAGCGAGGCCGCATTGCGTCCGCGCGTGCGGTCGTAGTTCAGGGTATCGTAGCAGTCACCGTGGCGCGCGTAGACGCCGTAGCGGCCTACCAGATTCTGGAGCGACGGTACTTCCTCGAGCGAATAAGGGAACGGCGTTGGCGCGTTCTCCAGGCCCATGGCGGCGATGATTTGAGAGCGGATGGCATCGAAGGCCTCGCCGGGCAGGCGGTAGTACCAGTCATGATTGCCGACCATGTAATGGAAACGTACCGGGGCGCGCTTGTCGCACCAGAAGCCTTTGGCCGGCAGACCGTGCCTCGTGGCGGCTGGCAGGCGGATGCCCTCCTGATGCAAACGGCGAAAGACAGCCAGGGCATCCGCATTGGCCTGCAGAATCGCACGCGTGATTTTGTCGAGAGTAACAGCAAATTCCGGAGCCGCCGGGTCAGTCCAGGGGCGGACATAGCCCGGTGCGCCGATCTCCTTCTCCAGCCAGAGCGTTGAATGGAGTGGGTCGAGAATATCTCCCAGCAACAGAACATCCACGCTTTCGACAGGCCGGTACAGGCCATTGCGCCAGGAGGCATTGAAGGCCAGTTCCTCGAGGCGATCGGCAAAGAGCAGAAAGGCATTGGGCGAGATCGAGCGCCCGCAACTGCCATCGGTCAGGTGTAAATCACTGATGATCACCAGCATAGCGCGGTCTCCAGCCCCAACCAAAAGCATAACAAAATGGCCTGTCTGGTGAGAAAATGAAGGCTGATGTAACGCCGAAAAGGGCGCCGCCAGGGAGTCTGAGGCTCCAATGCCAACCATTCTTCACGGACAGGTCATGGACACATGTTTGAGTATACACCAAAACAATACTATGGGAACGCTTTCTATGGGCGAAAATTTGCAGCTGTCCCTGTTTTGCGGCTCATCCGGAACAATGACCATGAAAGCCGGGGAACGCGGATGGCGCGGAGGCTCGCAGAAAGGATACCGTCGCAGTTGATCCTTTTTCGGCCATTGCCCGCTGCTTTCCAATCGGGGATGTGATTCGCGGAGAAAACCGTCCACGAACAGGAAACGAATCAACGAATGCGGATGGCGGACGACCGTAGCACAGGCTTTCGTAGGACGGGCTTTCCAGCCCGTCAGGAGCAGACTGTCCACGAATGGGAAAACGAATCAACGAATGTGGAGCGGATATCCGTTCATTCGTGGTCCGGCATTTGTTGACGGTTCGTAACTACCTCGACAATGTTAGATTACCTACTCCCCTGTCATTGCGAGGCAGCAACAGGACCACACCGGGGCTCGCCCGAGGCGCCGCCGAAGCAATCCCCGCGCGAGTCGCACGAATGTTCTTATTGCTTCTGTGGAACTTGAGATTGCTTCGCCGCCTTCAGCGGCTCGCAATGACAAGATGGGTAGTGGGTAGATGGTTACTGAGAATCAGCACAGTTCCAGAGCAGAATCGGTTGTGGGAAAGAAGGCGTGGAGGTCAGAACTGAGGCAGAAGGGGGCGGTAATGAAGCAGGGGATGACTGCTGCTCTTGAATATGGCAAGCACTCAGAGCCCAGCAGCGGAAAGCGAGGAGAAAAAGCCGGACTGATGACATAATTCAGCGCACTGTCAGTTGCCAGGGGCCGTAGATTGCACCTTCAATCGCGTCCACAATCAGCGCATCGGCCTGCTCGCGGCTCATCCCTGGAGGCACTTGCAGGTTGGTGTAATATCCCGCCATGCTGAACTGACAGGTAAAATCCAGGCTGGGATAGCGCGCTGTGAGCGCTGCGTGAGCCGCCTCACAGGCCCCCTCAGGGTCATTGGGTCCCCCTAAAATGCGCACCTGCGCAATCGAAATCGCTACCGATTGCGCCGCTTGCACTTTTTCGATTGTGACTGGGAATTCAAACTCGAAGCAGCCAGGAGATGTCGAACCACCGGTGGAATAAGGATAGGAAACTCCATCTAGAAGAAGGGTCACCGAAGCGGGTGAAGGCGCATAGTTGGGCCCCGGCAGGGTCATGCAAAATGCCGCCACCGCACGCTGCGGCTGAGGCGTGAACGCGACGAGCGTGGCAGAAACACCGTTTGCGGCGCTGCCGGCAGAGGGAATCGCAGGACAGGACTGCGCCCCATCGCAAACGCGAATGGTAACCCAGATGAAGCGGCCTCCATCCACCGGCACAATTTCGCCCTGAGCATTGCGCAGCGACCAGTTGACGGTGTAGATACCCACCTTTTCAGGGGCTATCATCTCCACTGCAAATTCAGCCGTCTCCCCAGGCGCAACCGTTTTCGCAAGCGGCAGGCGTTCCACAGAGGTCAGGGGTTCGTTCTGAAGCGCGACTTCGCGGTACAGGAAGTAGGATTCGTTCCAGGTGGAAGTGCCGTTGTTTTTCAGTTTCCAGCTCTTGGTAAAGCGTTCGCCGGGTTTCAAAATGGTGTAATCCACATACGTTTCACTGACAAAGGCGGCGCGATCGTTCGGGCTGATGGTAGGGGTAAGGGGAAGCGAGAGAGTGGGCATAGGCGTTGCGCTGGGCGGCACTGGCGTTGGAGAAGGAGGCAAAGGCGAATGCATAGTGGTCGGGACTGGTGTAGCAGTCGAAGCCCCAGGCGTCGGAGCGCAGGAACTCAGCAAGAAAAGCAAGAGCCCAAGCGGCACAATGCGATGCATGGTCACCTCAGCAAACTTCCCGGGAAATAAAAGACGGGTAAGGCAGACAAACACGACACGGCATAAAGTTCCCCACTGTGTATTTTACCATCCTCCCCATTCAAAGTCAGTTTCCGATTCACTTTAGTTTCCGCTAACTTGGGTCCTGCCGCAATATATGGCCGTTTGGTTTGCGGCAAAAATTGCCGTTTCTAGCCGCACATGGTTGCCTTATATATGGC
>Ga0272448_1001275_pt1 | contig 34555 bp, 30 predicted proteins | sample YNPCB0191_FD_202220 | JGI IMG/M metagenome (GOLD analysis project Ga0272448, IMG submission 202220) | Hot spring sediment microbial communities from Yellowstone National Park, WY, United States - YNP-CB-019-1 | ecosystem: Environmental > Aquatic > Thermal springs > Hot (42-90C) > Sediment...
CGCCAACCTTAATATCGTTATTGAATGGGATGTTTTCTTTCTTAAGTTCATCCTTTACATCATTTAGCATCTGATTTGCCTGTCTTAATTCTTCAATTCCAGATATCATTGGATACATAAGTTTAAGGTTCCCATAAACAGATGCCCTTAATATCGCCCTGAGTTGAACCTTGAATATATCAGGCCTTGCCAGACAAAACCGTATAGCCCTCCATCCTAAAAATGGCTCTATCTCGCTGGGAATTTCAAACTGTGATAAAAATTTATCTCCCCCTAAATCCAGGGTGCGGATAATTACGCTGTGTGGTAGCATCTCCTGGGCAACATACTTATATGCCTGATAATGCTCTTCTTCAGTCGGAGGATCCTTCCTGTTCATATAGAAAAATTCTGTGCGATATAGCCCTATACCCTGGGCGCCGTGAAGCCTCGCAGAAGGAACCTCCTCTGGAAATTCTATATTGGCGGCAACACTGATTTCCTTGCCATCAAGGGTAACAGCGGCTAAATCTTTAACAGGTAGAAATCTTGCGGCTATGCCTTTGAGTTTTTCTTCTTCCCCACGATAAGCAGTCAGTGTTTCTTCGTCCGGGTTGACAATAACTATCCCAAGGCTGCCATCTACAATCAGGGTATCTCCGCTTTTAATCTTGGCAGTAGCGTTTTCTGCGCCGACTACTGCGGGGATCTCAAGGGACTTAGCCATAATTGCGGTATGCGATGTCTTTCCACCTATATCCGTCACAAAACCACAAACCTTATCCTTATGCATTGCTGCTGTGTCAGAAGGAGAAATATCATGCGCTACTACTATCACTTTTTCTTTAACTTCAAGGAATGCCTTTGGTTTTTTCCCGAGTAAATTGCGCAATATTCTTTTACCAACGTCATTTACGTCTGCAGTGCGCTCTTTTAAATACTCATCTTCAATCTTTGAGAAGACATCAATATATTTTTTTAAAACCTCAGAGAATATGTAAACTACGCATAACCTCTCTTTCTTAAGCCGAGAAATTACCTCTTCGATAATCATACGGTCTTCAAGAACCAGGAGGTGGGCGTCAAAAATCTCCGCCTCTTCCTGACCCATCTCTTTAGCGATTCTCTTCTGCAACTCAACAATTTCGCGTCTGGTCTGGATAAGCGCCTCTTCAAAGAGTTGTATCTGCACAGGGATCTCCTCCTCGCTTATAGGCTGCTTATCAATAATAAATTCTTCCTTGTCTAATCTATAAGCCGGACCTATGCTTATCCCTGAAGCCGCTGGTATGCCTTTAAGTCTTATCATTTTTATTCTTCACCAGATAAAATTTTCTCAAGTTCCAATATCGCCTCTTTTGCATCGTCGCCTTCCGCCTCAATTACAATCTCGCTACCCTTCTCCGCGCCAAGCATAAGAATGCCCATAATTGATTTTCCGTTTACCTCCTCGTTATCGCGCCTTACAGTAATGCGGGAATCAAATTTATTGGCTATCTGCACAAATAACGCAGCAGGACGGGCATGCAGACCTTGTTTATTTTTTACGATTAACCTTTTATTTAATAACATCTTTTATACCGCTATTGGAAAGATACATAATGAATAAGATTTCAAAAACCCCTGCTATTAAGGCGATACAACTCCTAAAATTCTTCTATAAATCCAAGGATAATCTTGGCTAACTTTACAGGGTCATGTCTGACCACATCTTCTGTCATAACTATGTCTTCCTCAATTACGCGATAACCCATATTCTCAATATTTTTTCTGTCATTAACCACAGGATAGGAGTTATCTTGGGCATAGCGCTTAAGGATTTCATCTGGAATACCGCCGGTATTGACTATGCAGTAATCTAAAATACGGGGATTGCTATGTGCTATGAGGGTTCTTATATGGCTTGATGCAGAAAAGTTGTCTGTCTCGCCAGGCTGGGTCATAATATTACAGACATAAACCTTAAGCGCCCCTGAAGCAACAATAGCATCTGTGATTTCCTTTATTAAAAGGTTTGGCAGAATGCTTGTATAAAGCGAGCCTGGGCCTAAGACAATAATCTGCGCTTCTTCAATGGCCTTTAATGCCTCTGGCGTGGCTTGCGATTGTGCGGGATTTAGAAAAACCTTGGCTATCGGTTTACGCGCCTTAGGTATTTTATCCTCTCCTTCAGTAGTAGAGCCGTCTTTATGCTCTGCTACTAAAACTACATTGTTTAATGTTGAAGGTATTACCTGGCCCCTTAATGCTAAAACCTTGCTTGTTTCCTTAACTGCTTTCTCAAAATCTCCAGTTAGCCTTGTCATCGCAGTAATAAATAGATTGCCGAAACTATGACCTGAGAGTTCTGAACTCCTGTCAAATCTGAATTGAAACAAATCGCGCATCAATGCCGGGGCATCTGCTAAAGCAACAAGGCAGTTGCGGATATCCCCAGGCGGTAATATATCAAACTGCTGCCTTAAACGTCCTGACGAACCGCCGTCATCAGCCACAGTAACTACTGCGGTTATATTAGAGGTATATTCCTTAAGCCCGCTTAAAAGCACTGACAACCCGGTGCCTCCACCTATGGTTACAATTTTAGGGCCACGGCTGAGTTGTTTCCTTAAAAACAATGTATCTACCTGTGTGTCTTTTACTGTCGGCGCAAAAAGCCCGATAAAAGAACGGGTCATACGTTCTATGCCTAAAAATAAAATTATAATCCCTAAAACCGTTACTATTAAATTCAGTATTTGAAATGCCCAGAATTCTTCGCTGCGGAACCGGCTGGAGCCTATTATGATTAAGACTACGCCCATTATAGCAAGGAGTATCCAGCGTTTAATGCCTATCCCTGGGTATAGCCATTTTAGAAAACGCAAGGTCTTATCTTTTAATAAATTATAATCAAATCTTCTTTTCATCTTCCTGGCTTAACACCTTTATAATGGAATCTTTATCCTGACAGGCCCTTAAGTTATCCCTGAAATATTTATCCTTAAGAAGACGGGAAATACGAGCCAGCGCCTTAAGATGCGGGCCAGCAGAATCTACAGGCGCAACAAGCAAAAAGAATATATATGCCAACTCTCCATCTAAGGAATCAAAATCAACGCCCTTTTTAGAAAGACCGAAAGCCGCCACAAGTTTATTCACACATTCAGATTTAGCATGCGGTATGGCTATGCCCTGACCTATGGCTGTGGAACCCAATAACTCCCTCGCCATTAAATCCTCAATGAGTTTATTCTGATTGCGCCTGTCAATGCTGCCGGCGTTAACCAATGCATCCACTAATTCCTTTATTACATCCTCTTTTTTTGTGGATTTTATATCCGGGATGACCGCCTCTTTTGAAAGAAAATCCATAATCCTCATAAACTTTCTCCTTGGTTTTGGTTATTTTGGAGCGGGAGACGGGATTCGAACCCGCGACAACAACGTTGGCAACGTTGCACTCTACCAACTGAGTTACTCCCGCAGTCTTTAATTATAACTTATTCAATGTTTAAGCAATTATTTCTGGGCGGAAGAGGATTTGAACCTCCAAGGTATCGCTACCACGAGGTCCTAAGCCTCGCGTGTCTTCCAGTTCCACCATCCGCCCGTCGTTCACTATAGATTATTCAATGCTTATCAGTAAACAATCAATGCGTATTGGTTTATCTAAAACTTATCTTAGGGGTATAAGGACGTTCACTCCCCATAAGGGGAAACTGCGTTTCCCCTTATGGCGTCCTCACCACAATTCTTTAGCGAGGACTGTCAGCCCCTTCCTTACTTATCAAAGGAAATATCCTTAAGGGGAAAACAATCTTTTCCCCTTAATAATCCCCTTTTTAGGTTCTTAACAACACTTTTAGTTTTTATCTTTCTGGTTATCAGGTATTAGGAATAGTTGTTAAGAACCTTGTCGTTCACTATAGATTATTCAATGCTTATCAGTAAACAATCAATGCGTATTGGTTTATCTAAAGCTGGCGACCCGGCTTGAACGGGTGACCCCCTCATTACAAGTGAGGCGCTCTACCAACTGAGCTACGCCAGCAAAATTATCAAATAATCAGGAGCATTTTTTTATTGCCTCTGGAATTTTCTCAATAATATCAGAAGCAATCATACCAAGTTGCGTCTTTTCTTTTGCCGCTAAGTCTCCGGCTAAACCATGCAAATAAACAGCGTATTTAGAAGCGCTGAATGCATCAATGCCCTGACCTAAAAATGCTGCAACTATCCCTGTTAAAACATCACCGCTACCTGCTGTTGCCATACCAGGGTTTCCTGTTTTATTGATATATAAATTGCCGTCTGAATCCGCTACAATGCTGTGATGCCCCTTTAAAATAACCGTAACATTATAATCTCTGGCAAACTTTTTGGCAATCTCTTTTCTATTCTGCTGGATTTTATCTACGCTTGTCTTTAAAAGCCTTGCCATTTCTCCAGGATGTGGGGTTAGTATAGTTGTTAGTCGTTTGTTTTTAGTTGTTAGTAAAAGACTTAAATTGCCGACTAAAGCATTAAGCCCGTCAGCATCAATAACCATGGGCTTGCTGGATGTAAGTATTATCCTACGGATTAGTTTCTGCGTTGAGTTAGCATATCCTAAGCCAGGGCCAATAGCCAATATATCTATATTCTTTATAAAATCTTTTATCCTATTGTAACCCGATAAACTTAAAACCCCTTCATTAGTTTCAGGCAAAGGCAGCGTCATTACTTCTCGGGGTTTTATTTTTATTACAGCGTTATTTAAACTCTCTGGTATGCCAAGGGTAACCAGGCCTGCCCCGGAACGCATTGCAGCATCTGCTGCCAGGACGCCTGCCCCTGAAAATCTCTTTGAGCAGGCTAAAATCAGTATATGCCCAAAACTACCTTTATGGCTATTAAGTCTTCTGCGTAATAATTGCAAAGGCAGTCGCATAACTTTTTACATGAGATATGGAAATATGCACATCTACGTTTTTGCCTCTATTGTTTAAAATAACGCAGTGAGGCCTGCCATCACCATCGTTTATAATCTCAACATCCTGCCAGCCCAAATCCTTATCTCCTAATGCCTTAAAAACCGCCTCCTTGGCTGCAAATCTGCCAGCTAGGTGTTGATAAAAACTTATATGTGCCCTGGCATTCTTAATTTCTTTCGGCGTAAATACGCGTTTTAAAAAACCGTCTCCCCATTTTTCTATTGCCTGGCGCAGCCGCCTTACCTCAGTTATATCCACCCCGGTTCCAATAATCATATTAAGTCCTTCATCTGCCTGACAGCCCGGTCTAATCCCACCAATACTGCCCGACAGATTATGGAATATCCTATATTAAGTTCCTCTATCCCTTTTATTCTGGCAACCCTTGATACATTGCAATAATCTAAGCCATGCCCTGCAAATACTGTAAAGCCCTTTGACCTGGCATATCTTACAGCGGACTCAAGTTCCTTAAAACGCCTATGCTGTTCTTCTTTGCTTTTGGCATCCGCATATCTACCAGTGTGAAATTCTACAAGTTTTACTCCGATTTTTTTTGAGGCGTCAATTTGTCTTTTCTCAGGGTCAATAAAAAGACTTACTGGAATCCCGTTTTTTTTAAGATGCTTCACCGCCTGCATTATTTTGACAGGATTTGCAGCCACATCTAAACCCCCTTCAGTGGTTATCTCCTGCCTTCTCTCAGGCACAAGGGTTGCCTGGTCAGGTTTGACATCGCAGGCAATATTGACAATATCTGATGCAATTGACATCTCAAGGTTTAGCCTGGTTTTTACCACCTTTCTTAAAACATAAAGGTCGCCATCTTTTATGTGCCTGCGGTCTTCCCTTAAATGCACAACAATGCTATCTGCGCCTGCTGCCTCGCAAATAGAGGCGGCAAATACAGGGTCAGGCTCAAGGCCATGCCTTATTTCCCTTACTGTGGCTACATGGTCAATATTTACTCCTAATTTAGGCATAATTATAATAATTGTATTCCAGAGAGGAAGGTTTAATAATTAAATTTATTTATCTCGCCCCTTACATAAAACCAAACCATAATTGCCAGTATAAGGGCAATAAGTTTAAGCCAGGGGTGGCTGATAAACCAGTGGATAATACGTTGAACAATGGTTACCTTGTCTTTATTAGGCATTCTCTTTCTTCAGTTTTATGATTTCCTTAATTTTGGAAATTATATCTTCGCGCTTTAAGTCTTTGTGCAACCTCCCCCTGTATACAAGGGAGATATCCTGTCTTTCTTCAGATACAATAATAACTATAGCGTCTGTCTCTTCGCTTAAACCCAAGGCAGCACGATGCCGCGTTCCGTATATTCGGCTTAATTCATAGTTTTCAGTAAGGGGAAATAAACACCCTGCTGCCGCAATCCTTCCGTTCTGGATAATCAAACCGCCGTCGTGAAGAATGCTATTGTGGGCAAATATAGTCTCAATCAGTTCCGCAGATACCTTTGCATCAATAGAAACCCCTAATCTAATGTAGGCGGAAAGCGGGTCGTTTTTCTCAATTACAATAAGCGCCCCTTCGCGATTCTTAGCAAGATTCTCAGTAGCCAGGGTTATCTGCTCTAATATCTGGTCTAACTCTTCTTCTCTTAAGGGTTGAATAAACAGGTGCCTCTGTCCTAATCGCGCCAGACCCTGCCTTATCTCCGGCTGAAAGATAATCAGAATAGCGATAACAGATATGCCGAATAACTTAGTCAAAAGCCAATCCAGAATCTCAAATTGAACCTTCTGGAATAAAAAGAAGGCAACTAAAAGGACAATTATACCGCGTAGAACCTGCACTGCCCTTGTGCCTTCAAAGAAAAGCAGGATATGATAAATCATAAACCAGAGTATCAGTATCTCAAGTATTGGCTTCCAGATAAGCAATATCTGGGATATATTAATATTCATACGTTATTTAAGGCGTCAAATACCTTAAGCGCCTGCTTTACTTCCTTGACATCATGGACACGAATGATTTTTGCTCCGTTTTTAGCGGCTAAAATAGATGCACCTATTGTTCCAAAAAGCCTCTGCCCAGGTTCTGCCTTTAATATCTTTCCAATAAAAGATTTTCTTGAAGGGCCAACTAATATCGGAAGACCAAGAACCTTAAACTCGCTAAGTTTATTTAAAATTATTAAATTATGTTGGAATGTCTTTCCAAAGCCTATCCCAGGGTCAATAATTATTTTATCGCGGCTAATCCCTGCAGCAACCGCCTTTTTTATAGCGTCATCTAAAAAATCAATAATCTCATCTATTAAGGATTTATAAACGGGGTTATCCTGCATAGTTTGAGGCTTACCCCGCATATGCATAATAACAACCCCTGCCTTATACCGCGAAATAACTTTTATCATCTCAGGGTTCCTTAAACCCGTGATGTCATTGACAATAATAGCGCCATTATCCAATGCCTGCCTTGCCACTTCAGGTTTATAGGTATCTATGGATATCGGGACATTTATTTTCTTTGCTAATTTCTTTATTACAGGTATGGTTCTTGCCAATTCTTCTTTTATTGAAACTGGTTGGGCGCCAGGACGGCTTGACTCGCCTCCAATATCAATTATATCCGCTCCATCGTCAATCATATCCTTTATATAATTTATTATTTCTTGCATCCTTGGGTATTGTGTGCTATACATTCCATCTCCGCTAAATGAATCGGGCGTAAGATTGACAATACCCATAATATAGGTGCGCCTTTTTAAGTTTAATCTATAACCTTTGGGTTTAAAGATAAAATTGTCTTTTTGATAGTTGCTTATGGATATGGATAAGTCCCTGGATAACTTATCCAAACCAAATGGCTGTTTATTGAGTTTTGCATTCAAACGCATAAACTGAGCCAACGACCCCATTAAAAGACAGTCTGTGTGTTTACATCTGCCTGTTAGTGCATCCCTGGCTATCGCCACATCCCCACCTAAAGAAAGCATCTCTTGTTTTAATATATTTGCTGCAATATTGGAAATGGAGTTTATTCTTATAAGGCAGGCTAATGCCTTAGGTGCCATAATCTTGATACCGTAGTTATCAACGTGGATTTCCCGCATTAACGCCCTGGCTTGGGCGATATTATTTACCTTAAGAAACCTCATTTGTATTGGAAGAATTTTTTTCTATGCCGAGCAGGCGCTTGACTTCCTCTCCGTCTAAAACCTCTTTTTCAAGCAAGGCATTGGTAAGCATCTTTAGTTTATCCAGATTCCCCTGAAGCAAGGTTTTTGCCCTTTGATACGCCTCATCTACTATCTTTTTGACTTCCATATCAATAAGACGGGCTGTCTCTTCGCTGTAATTTTTTTCTTCCATAATGTCTCTGCCTAAGAATATAAGACCTTCCCTTCTGCCAAGGGTTATATTCCCCAATTTCTCTGACATCCCGAACTGACATACCATCTTGCGCGCCATCTGCGTTGCTGCCTCAAGGTCATTTTGCGCACCTGTGGTTATTTCCTTCAGGTTGATTTCCTCAGAGGCCCTGCCGCCTAACATCAAAGTTATTTCAGCAATCAATTCGCTTTTTGTCCAGTAGTGCCTGTCTTCAAGTGGAGGCGTAAATGTGTATCCGCCTGCCAATCCGCGAGGAATAATAGAAACCTTTCTTAACGGATTTACTTCTGGAACAAGCAAAGATAATAAGGCATGGCCTGATTCATGAAGGGCAGTTATCTCTTTTTCTTTTTTAGACATAATATGGCTCTTTTTTTCAGGCCCCATCAGAACCCTTTCTATTGATTTCTCAAATTCTGACATACCCACAGCATCTTTATTGTATCTAGCAGCCAATAACGCCGCCTCATTGCAAAGATTTGCTAAGTCGGCTCCTGAAAAACCAGGGGTCTGGCTGGCAAGGGATTTAAAATCTACATCAGGCGCAAGTTTAATCTTGCGACTATGCACCTTAAGTATCTCCTCGCGGCCTTTTATATCAGGCAGGTTCACAATAATCTGTCTGTCAAACCTGCCAGGACGCAAAAGGGCAGGGTCAAGGGTATCAGGACGGTTAGTAGCGGCAATAAGGATTAACCCTTGCTGTGTATCAAAACCATCCATTTCAACCAATAACTGATTCAATGTCTGCTCCCTTTCATCATGGCCGCCGCCAATGCCGGCAAACCTTAAGCGGCCTACGGCATCTATTTCATCAATAAAGATAATCGCCCCCTTAGTTGATGTCTTGGCAGCGCGCCTGCCCTGTTCAAATAAATCCCTTACGCGGCTGGCGCCAACGCCGACAAACATCTCTACAAAGTCAGAACCTGAGATATTAAAGAAAGGCACCCCTGCCTCTCCTGCAACAGCCCTGGCAATGAGCGTTTTTCCACATCCCGGGGGACCAACCAGCAATACGCCTTTTGGGATTTTTCCGCCTAAGCGTTGAAATTTTTTGGGGTCCTTTAAAAACTCAATCACCTCTTTTAATTCCTCTTTTGCCTCATCCACACCAGCCACGTCATTAAAGGTAACCTTCTCTGAATCCTTCTCGCTGTGAATCCTTGGCCTTACCTTGCCAAATGATAAAATCCTATTTCCCAATTGCTCCCCGCGAGCAGCCATAACCCACCAGAAAATAATTAATAAGATAACAGGCCCTAATGCGTAAAAAAGACTTGCCCAGAAGGTCCTTGCTGGCTTGACATCAAAATGTTTTAAATTCTGGCGCATCAGGCTAAGTAATTCAGGGTCATTCTCAGGGATATTCAGATAAAACTTAGTACTATCTGAAAATTCACCCTGTAGTACCGTTTCCATTTTGGTTACTGACTTTATCTTATCCGGTTGGTCTTTCAGGATATTATAAAATTCGCTGTATGTTATTTCCCTTGGAACGCCTGTTAATGATACATTCAGGGAACTAATCAGGAAATAAAAAATAATAATCGCAAATAGCCAACCAAAAGGGAAACGGTTAAATAACTTCATTTTTTTGTTTTTAGGTATTCCGCTATTCGCCATTTTACCACCTTATATATTAGATTTTCAGGGCGTCACAAAAGTGCCGCCCTTGATTACTGTGATTAAAAATGTAGATTATAAGAGATTACTTACCGACAAGATAACCACTGTAATCTTGTTTTTAATCGCTGTAATCATAGGCTAAACACAGGTGTTATGATAATCTATATTAGATTTTAAATTATATACCTAAGTAAAGATAAATTCAAGCGAAAATAGGAAAAAGGTGTACTGGATTTTTTAGAGGTCTCTTTGTAGAGGGGGGTTGATGTTGCAATATAAAAATGTCATCTTTTTAAGAACTTATGGAGAAAACATTAAAAACCTATGTCAAGGTCTCTTATTATTAATTGAAGCGATGAACTTCCTGTTTCAAAAAGGGTATTGAGCTTTTTATCTGGCAATCAACTGTGTAATCTTAAAGATAGGCATAAATAATGAAATAACTATTCCGCCTATAATTATACCTAAAAACGCTATAACTAATGGTTCAATCATACTTGTAAGGCCGGCTACTGCAGCATCTACCTGTTCATCATAAAAATCGGCTATCTTTGTAAGCATCTTCTCCAGTTGCCCTGTCTGTTCCCCTACGCCAATCATCCTGCAAACCATCGGAGGAAAAACGCCACTTTTTGACAAGGGCTTCGAAATAGGCTCGCCTTCACGCACTGAGGTACGACAATTTATAACCGCCTCCTCTATGACTTTATTACCCGATGTCTTTGCCACTATATCCAAGGCATTCAAAACAGAAACGCCGCTCTTTACAAGCGTAGAAAATGTGCGTGAGAATTTAGCAACGCTTACCTTGACAAAAAGTGGTCCTAAAACCGGAGTCTGCAATTTAGTCTTATCAAAATTATAACGGCCTTTGGGGGTATTTATATACCTTTGAAAAACAAATCCTAAAAGCATTAACACCCCAAGCACAAATAGAAAATATTGCCTAAGCAAATCGCTTATGCCAATCAGAATTCTTGTCGGCAAAGGTAGTTGCCCACCCAAAAGATCAAATATCCCTTTAAAAGTAGGAACTACCTTAAGCAATAAAATTGCGGTAATAATTATAGACATGCTAATTACTACCGCCGGATACACCAGACTTGATTTGACCTTCCGGTTAAGGGCAGCGGATTTCTCAAGGTAACTTGCCAATCTATCCAAAACTTCATCAAGCATACCAGATGCCTCGCCTGCCCGTGTCATATTTATAAAAAGTTCTGAGAATATAGCCGGGTGCTTTGCCAGGGCATCGCAAAAACTCATACCCGCTTCAATATCCTGGCGCACCTTTATAACCACATTTTTAAGACTTGGATTTTCTATCTGTTCACCTAATATCCCCAATGCCTGAACTAAAGGGATACCAGCGTCAATCATCGTGGCTAACTGCCGCGAGAAAATAACCAAATCGTCCAGTTTAATCTTTTTGTCTTTAGCCTTAAGCGCCTTTTTCTTTAATGGCTGTATGGAAACTACAATCAGGTCCTTCTTATGCAATACCTCAGCCACCTCAGCATCCGATGCGCCATCTAATACGCCTGTAATGCTGTGTCCTGTTATATCCTTAGCTATATATTGATAAGTAGCCACTTTTAAAATCCCTTCTAATATTCATATCCCTTTTAAGGCGCATCAGGGATACCTCATATCATATGCGGTTAGCAACCTTAACAGGGTCAATCTTATCTGCAATCCTTAAAAATGCCTCTACCACCTTGGGGTCAAACTGGGTGCCAGACTTCCTCTTTATTTCGTAAAGGGCCTCTTCCTTGGTAAATGGTGTCTTTCTATAAGCACGCGGGGTAGTCATTGCCTCATATGCATCAGCCAGATGGATTATACGCGCCCCTAAAAGAATCTCTTCGCCTTTTAAACCCGCAGGGTATCCTGAACCGTCATAATGCTCATGGTGCTGCCTGATTAATTCTATCACATCGTTTAAAAAATTTAAAGGCTCAAGGATCTTTGCTGCGGTAACGGGATGACGCCTTATCTCCTCCCACTCCTGCGGTGTTAAACTTGAAGGTTTACAAAGCAAACTATCGGCAATCCCGATTTTTCCTAAATCATGCAATTCGCAGGCCTCTGTTATTACTTCAATCTCTCTGGTGCTAAGATGCATCTCTTCAGCTATAGCCACAGCATATTTAGCCACAAACTCCGAGTGACTAAGCGTGTAGTGGTCCTTTGCGTCTATTGCCTTGGCTAATACCTTGATAGTGCGCATATACGTGGAACGCAAATCTTCGTAAAGACGGGTCAAATTAGTTGTAGATTCTTCAAGTCGTCTGGATAAAAACGCATTTTGCTTTTGTAAGGTTTGATTCTGCTCAGTCAGGCTTGTTGTTAATTTATTACGCCCGGTTAGCCAGACATGCAATTGAATGCCTTTTTTTATAATAAAGAATAGTCTATCTAAAGAAACAGGTTTGCCTATAAAGTCGTAGACCCCAGCCCGAACTAATTCTTCCAAAAAATGGGGTTCTTCTTTTTCAATAAGGGCTATGACAATGCATTCTGGGTCAATCTGTTTTAAATCTTTGATAACCTTAAAGCCTTCCATATCCGGCATTCCAAATTTCAATAAAACTACATCAAAGTTATTACTGCTAAATGCCTCTATGCCTGCCCTGGAGTTCGTATGAAATGTAATGGATAAATCCCCGCTGGCTACTAATTTTTCCACAAGGTATCTTGCCATTGTCTCATCATCATCAATTAATAAAATTCTTGGTGCCTCTGACATAACAATCACTCTTCCGTGGTTACCCTTATTGCTTCATCCAACGTAGTTATACCTTCCTTAACCTTTAAGAAGGCATCATCTCTTAATGTCTTCATCCCACACTGCTCTATAGCATATCGCTTTATTTCATCAAGAGATTTTCTCTTCATAATCATTTCCCGCATAATATCATCTATCATAACTATTTCTAATATGGCTACCCTGCCATAAAACCCTGTATTATTACAGTACTTGCAGCCTTCAGAGGCATAGAAAGTAGTTTTATCTTTAAAGCCAATTTCCTCCAAAAAATCCTCCGGGACGCTTATAGGCTTTTTACACTTTTGGCATAACCTGCGGCAAAGCCTCTGGGCACACAGCATAATCAGGCTTGAGGCAACAAGAAATGGCTCCACGCCCATATCAATAAGCCGCGTAATACTTGATATGGCGTCATTGGTATGCAAAGTAGAAAGCACTAGTTGCCCAGTAAGAGATGCCTTAATGGCTATATCCGCTGTTTCAGAATCCCTTATTTCACCTATTAGAATTACATCAGGGCTCTGTCTTAACAAAGACCTGAGCCCAGAAGCGAAATCCAATCCTATCTCTGGCCTTACCTGTATTTGGGTAATCCCCTCTATCTGATATTCTACTGGGTCTTCTATTGTGATGATATTTCTATCCGGGGTATTAAGTTGGTTTAGCACAGAATATAAAGTTGTGGACTTGCCTGAGCCTGTAGGACCGGTAACTAAAATCATACCGAAGGGTTTGGATATTGCCTCCTTAAATATTGCTGCTGGCCTCTCTGAAAAACCTATCTTATCAAGCCCGATAGACAGGTTTGACTTATCCAGCAATCTAAGGACAAATTTCTGGCCAAATGTTGTAGGTAAAGCAGAGACACGGAAGTCAACTTCTTTACCTCCTGACCTTACCTTAAATCTGCCGTCCTGAGGGATGCGATTCTCTGTTATATCAAGATTAGAAACTATTTTAATTCTCGCTAATACGGCATTTTGATTTATCTTAGGGATCTTAAGGATTTCATGCAAAGCGCCGTCTATGCGATATCTCACGCGCAGGCAATCCGCCTCAGGCTCAATATGAATATCTGACGCCCTTTTCTTAAGCGCCTGTGACAGGATAAGGTCAACTAATTTAACAATTGGCGCCTTTTCGCTCTCTTGTATGGCGCTGCTCAATTCTATATCTTCCTGCCTGAGTAGTTCTACATCCTTCTTTTCCAGGCCAGGTTCTGCCAAGGAATCTTCCTTAAGTATCTGCTCCATATCCTCTATAGATGAACGATATTGAGCGTCTATAACCCTGGCTATTTCTTCTTCAGCGCTTAAAACTATATCTATGTCACAATTGGTGTATGTTTTTAAATCATCTAATGCGAATATATTTAAAGGGTCTGACATCGCTACTGTAAGCGTGTTACCTATACGCGATAATGCAACAACATTATACTGCCTGGCAATACGTTCAGGGATAAGTTGAATGATATCCGGGTCAAATTTATATTTTGTCAGATGCAAGGTTGGTATGTAAAGTTGTTCTGACAAAAGGGAAAGTAGTTCCTCCTCAGAAATAATACCTTGTTCAACGAGTATTTTCCTTAAAGGAACCTGCCTTTGTTTTTGCATCTGGATGGCATTATCTATCTGCTCCTTACTAACCTGTTTACTCTTAAGCAGTATTTCAATTATATTATCTTTTAGGGTCTGCATAATTGACTAGTCATAGTTATGGGTCAATAGTCTATAGTCAATGGTCTATGGTTTGGAACTTTTTTTGCCTTTAATATGGACTATAACCATATTATTTCATTATTCATCAGGGGCGGTAACGCGCATAACCTCTTCTAACGTGGTTAATCCCTTTAATGCCATATCCACACCCTCTTCCCTGAGGGTCCTCATCCCTTCCTTGCGCGCCTGCTGCTTTATAAAGTGCTCCTGAGCACGGTTCATAATTAACTCCCTGATATTTGGAGTCAATAATAAAACCTCGGCTATACCCAGCCTTCCGGCATAACCTGTATTGAAACACTGGCTACAGCCTTTGCCTCTATAAAAGACAGGTTTTTTAAATAGGTGGATATTCAACTTTAAACTGTCAATAATCTCTTTTTTAATCACGTACTCTTCTTTGCAATAGGGACATATCTTGCGCAGAAGCCGCTGGGCTACAACACATATTAAAGATGAATCAATCAGGTATGGCTCAACACCCATATTTACCAAGCGGACTATTGCGCCTGGGGCAGTAGTAGTATGCAGGGTTGAAAGAACCAGATGCCCTGTTAAAGCGCTTTTAATAGCAATATCCACTGTTTCATAATCGCGGATTTCGCCAATCATAATTACGTTTGGGTCCTGCCTGAGGATAGAACGCAAAGCGCTTGCAAAAGTCAAACCAATCTCAGGCCTTGCTGTAACCTGATTTATACCTTCTAACTGATATTCTACAGGGTCTTCCACGGTAACAATATTTTTCTCAGGACTATCTACGAATTTTAAGATAGAATATAAGGTTGTGGTCTTTCCTGAACCAGTAGGCCCGCATACAAGTATCATACCATGAGGAAGTTTGGACACCTTTTTTAATTTATCAACTATGTCCTGATTAAATCCTAACTTATCCAGGTCAAGGGTAGCCTGGGATTTATCCAGGATTCGTATGGCAGCCTTTTCACCCAAACTGGAAGGCAGGATAGAAACACGGAAATCTATTTCCTTACCAAGCATTTTTACCTTAAACCTGCCGTCCTGAGGAAGCCTATGTTCGGCTATATCCAAATCCGACATTACCTTAATACGCGATATAATGGAGGCGTGCATACTCTTAGGCGGCGCCTGCTGCTCCTGCAATACGCCGTCTATGCGAAAACGCACCCTCAATTTTTTGTCAAGCGGCTCAATAAGTATGTCAGAGGCCTTCTTCTTAACCGCCTCTTCTAGTATCATATTGTTAATCTTAATGACAGGCGCCTCGCGGCTTATACGGTCCAGTTCCTGGTCGCTCGGGATTGCCTCTTTTTCCTCCTTAATAAGTTCTATGGATGAGGCTGACATCTCTTTGACAAGGTCGTCTATTACGCCTTTAGTGGCATCTGGATAAACCATTTCTATTGTCTGCAGTATATCTTGGCTGGAGGCTATAATAGGATTTATCTTAAAACCTGTGAGCGTCTTAACGTGGTCAATGGCAAATATATTTAAAGGGTCTGCCATAGCCAGGGTAATTGTATCCCCTATTTTTGATATGGCGATTATCTGATAATTCCTGGCGATATCTATTGGTATGAGTTTGACAACCTCATGGTCCATCTTACAACGTTTGAGGTCAATTAAAGGAAGGCCTAACTTAGTGCTTAAGGCTGAAATAAGGTCACTCTCTTTTATAAATTTAAGTTCTATGATAATATCGCTTAGACGCCCACCTTTTTTCTTTTGTATATCCAATGCCTCCTGGAGTTGTTCGGCTGTAATAAGTTTATTGCTCAGCAATATGTCTGTTAGGTGTTCTTTTAAGGAGACCATGTTAGTTGTCAACTAATAACTAAACGCTATCCTTTGTCTTTATAATACTTCTCTATCGCCTTCTTAATATCAGTAGATGTAGAGACAAATGTCTGCACATTAAGCCCGGATATTAATTCTATATCCTCAATTGCCTGGACGTTTAAGGGATTAGACATAGCCACAGTTAGATTGTTACCTACCTTATCTATTGGTACAAGTATATATTGTCTGGCAACTCTGGCAGGAATGATATTTGTAATCTCTGGATTAATTTCATAATTAGCCAATGGTAAATAAGGAAAGCCATACTGTGCGGTAAGGGCCTGGGCTATATCTTCTTCTCTGGCAAATCCCAATTCAACCAGTATCTCTCCGATAAGGCCACCCTTTTCTTTTTGATATGCCAATGCCTTGTCCAGCTGCCCCTGATTAATTACCCCCCTCTCTATAAGCAATTCTCCTAATTGTCTGGTTATAATTCTCCTCATTGGCATTTTTAGTTAACCAACCTTTCTTTCATCAGCCCTTAGAATATACACTACACCCATTAAGTAAATAGATATACTGAAATCACCATAAATATGATTATATCAAACGGCATAACTCAACATTTAGACAAAATATATAATCTTTAATTATAAATTATACACCCTATTTAATTTTATAGCAATTTGAAAAATCGTCAATCAAATCTTTCTTATCAACGCCTATATCAATAAAATCCCACGGCAATATTTCATCCATAAGCCTTTGCTGTAAATAAAACCCAGGATTAATACCTGTTATAGAGAAGGCGTCCATCCATTTCTGAAAGACAAAAGAAAAATCCTGGTTGTCAAATCTTATACCATCCTGAAATACCCTAAGGATAACCTCGCCCAATGCCCTATCCCCGCGCGAAAGAACACCTTCTAAAAAACTCATCTGGGGATTATGAAAATTTAATTTCAGGCGTTTATTCTTTGCCTTACCCCTAAGATAATTCTGTTTAACCCTTATGTTATCTATATCTTCCATTGCCAACCATTGAAATGGTGTATGCGGCTTAGGGATTAGCGCATTGACACTGATATTAACTATCCCCGGCTGCTTGCTAAATTTCCTTCTTATTTCAGAAACATAATTGGCTAAATCAATAATCCCGTCTAAATCTTCTTTTGTTTCACCAGGCAACCCAATCATAAAATAAAGTTTTACCCGTTGATATCCGCAACTATAAGACTGTTCTATTGTCTTAAGGAAATTATCTATATTAAAATTTTTATTGATAATCCTGCGCAGCCTCTCTGTCCCGGCTTCAGGGGCAAAGGTTAACCCTGTTTTTTTAATTGTGGCTATAAGTGAGGAAAGATTCCCCAAAAAAAACTTTGGTTTTATTGAAGGCAAAGATATACTTATTCCCTCTGGTTTAAATAACGCTATTAGCGACTCTACAAGATATTCTATATGCGGGTAATCACTTACAGAAAGCCCGCATAATGATATCTCTTCATAACCTGTGCGTTTATATATATCCTCTGCTAAATTCAATATACTGGCAACACCCCTTTGTCTAAAAGGGTGATATTGGAATTTTGCCTGACAGAACCTGCATGCATTAGGGCATCCGCGCATAATTTCCAATGTAATCCTGTCATGCACTATTTGAATATAAGGCAGTAGCCATTGACGAGGAAAATATGAGTTGTCTAAATCTCGCACAAATCTTTTTTCAATCCTAAGAGGCACACCCTTTAACTTGGGCCTAAAATCCTGTATCTTTCCATTGTGGGATTTTATAACCTCGTATAATGATGGCACATAAATACCCTTGATACGGCAAAACTCAAACAGAAGGTCTTCTTTACTCATCCTCCCCGATTTAAATCTTTCCTTATTCTTTCTATATATATCTATAACCTCGCAAATAGCCTCTTCTGCCTCACCTATGAGAAACATATCAAAAAAATCACTCATCGGTTCTGGATTCAAAACACAAGATCCGCCACCAATAACAAGCGGATAATTCCTGTCGCGCAAGGATGCCTTTAAGGGAATCAAGCCTAAGTCTAAAATGTTTAATACATCTGTATAATTCAATTCATACCCCAATGAAAAACCAACAAAGTCAAATTCTTTAATATTCCTACCCGATTCCAATGAAGATATCTGTATTTTATTTGTGCGAAGGACATTTTCCATATCCGGGGCTGGCGCAAAAAATCTCTCGCAAGAGACGCCGCTTAAGTCATTCAATATACCATAGATAATCCTTAAACCTAAGTTGCTCATCCCGACTTCATATAGACCTGGAAAACACAAGGCGAATCTGACCTCGGCTTTATTAAAATCCTTATTGGCTATGTTTAATTCCCTGCCTATGTATCTTGCAGGTTTCTGAATTTTTAACAAAACATCTTCATCCATAAGACTTATTTTTACTTTAACTTTTCTATCTAACAACTAACAACCACCATCAATCCAGCCTCACCCTGCCTAAAACACCCCTCTTTCTTTATTTATATTAACCAGTATGCCTAATGCGGCAAAGGTTATAATCATAGATGAACCACCGTAGCTCATTAAAGGTAAGGGCAACCCCACTACAGGGGCAAGCCCTAAGGTCATAGAAATATTGATAGCAACCTGTATGGTCAACATAAGAGAAATCCCAAAGGCTAACATCTTACCAAAATAATCATTGGTCTTTGATGCAATGTTTATGCCCTGTTTCGCCAATAAATAATATAACCACAGCAAAAAAACACTGCCAATTAATCCCCATTCTTCCGCAAATGTTGCGAATATAAAATCTGTGTGAGATTCAGGCAAAAAACGCAGTTGACTCTGTGTGCCGGAAAGCCATCCCTTGCCAAAGACACCCCCTGAGCCAATGGCAATCTTAGATTGAATTACGGTATAACCTGCGCCAAGCGGGTCAATATTTGGATTTAAAAATACCAACAGCCTCTCTCTTTGATAATCCCTCAATCCCTCCCATACTAAAGGAAGCGCCAAAATAATCAGAAACAAAAAAACCATTAAATATTTTAGTTTTACTCCGGACATATATAACATTGCCATAAAAATAGCCAGTATCATAGCTGCACTGCCCAAATCCGGCTGCTCTATGATAAAGGCAATTGGTATCAAAACGAAAATAAAAGGCAAAAGCAGCCCCTTCATTATTCCTGATTTGTTTACCAAAAGAGATACATTATCAACTGATTTCCTGCTAAAATATTTAGCCAGGAATATTACAATAATTAATTTGGCAATCTCTGAAGGCTGAAAATTAAACCAGGGAAATTTAAGCCACCTCTGTGCCCCCAAACGCGCCACCCCGAGCATAAACACCAGCAGCAATAAAAAAATTGCCAAGGCGTAAAGGATATAGGCAATATCCCAGAAACGCCGATAACTAAAATTAGACATTATCAAAAATACTATCAATCCCAAAACTACCCAGAGCATCTGGCGCTGATATATCTGCTGTAACGGCGCCTCTTGTTTCTGGTAAGTGCTGGAATAAATTGACAGAATCCCTATTAAGGCAATTAAAATAGAAACTATAAATATAGTGATATTAGGGCCCTTAAACGTCAAATTAGACCTCTCTTACAAATTTCCTCTATTATCTGCCTTGCTAAACTGCAAGACGCTGCCGCAGAACCTCCATGCTCTAAGAATACGCAGATAACAAATTTAGGATTTTTAAAAGGGAAAAAACCCACAAACCAGGCATGTGGTTGTCCGCGGGAAACCTGTGCCGTCCCTGTCTTACCTGCTACATCAACTTTAAGTCCAGACAATACCCTCGCAGTCCCTGTAGGTTCTGATACAACCCTTCTTAAACCGCTTCTTATATAGTCCACAGTAGAGTCTTTAAGTGGCAATCTCTGGGCCTTCTTTTGATAAATAGATATATCCTCACCGTCTATTGCCTTAACTATATAAGGGGTAACCAGCATCCCACTGTTAGCAAATACTGCCATCATACGCGTCATTTGAAGAGGAGTAACCAGTAAATCTCCCTGCCCAATAGCAAAATTTACAGTATCTCCCGCATACCAACCTTTAAACCTGTGAAGCCTCTTCCATAATGGCGAAGGAACAATGCCACTAGACTCATAAGGCAAATCAATCCCGCAGGTCCTGCCTAGCCCAAATTTAACTGCATAATAATGTATCTGCTCTGCGCCAAGGAGAAGGCCTGTCTTGTAAAAAAATATATTGCAGGAATGCGCTAGGGCCTGAAGCAATCCCTGTTGGCCATGCGTATCCCAGCAGGAAAACTCTTGATTACCTATATAAATACTACCTGTGCAAAGAAAAGTGGAAGATAAATTAATCTTTCCTGTCTCAAGGCCTGCAGCTGCTACAACAGACTTAAAAACAGAGCCTGGCGGATAAACCCCGCTTATTGCACGGTTCAACAATGGCGCTTTAGGGTCATTAAAAAGTCCGCCCCTAGACGGTGAATCTTTAATAAATACCTCAGGATTAAAGTCAGGATAACTTGCCATCGCAATAATCTCTCCAGTATCAGGTGCCATAAGGATAACGCTACCTATATGGCCCCTTAGATTATTCTCGGCTATTTCCTGTATATTTAAATCCAGGGTTAATTGTATATCCTTGCCATTTTTAGGAGGCCTGTAGCCTAATGTGCGGATGAATTTGCCCTGATGGTCAACCTCTACAGATAAAGCCCCCTCTTCCTGACGCAGGTAGTAATCGTATTTTTCTTCTATGCCGCCGAATCCGACTATATCCTTGGTTTTATAACCATAATCCGCTAACTTTGTCAGGCGCCATCTGTCAATCTCGCCAAGATAACCTATCACATGAGATGCTAAACTTCCATAAGGATAATCCCTTAATGGGTGCGGCTGTATAATAATACCCGGGGATTCAAGTCTTGCCTCTTCTAAGGCAATGGCTTGCTTAAAGTCTATATTCTGGGCAATGACTACCGGGATGGAAGGGGCTATATAATCAGACTTAAATTTATCTTTTAATCTGTCAGAGGTTATATTTAAAATCCTGGATACATTGTAAATAGTCCTGTTAATCTGTGCCTCTTCCTGCGGTAAAACCAGGACATCGTAGGAAAGATAATTGCCTATAATAACTGAGCCATTGCGGTCAAGGATTTTCCCGCGCGCCCCAAATTGAGGCAGAAGACGAATAGAGTTCTTGCTGCTAAGATACTTATAGATACGTTGCTGAATTACCTGGAGTTTAAAAAGACTAAGCCCGATAAACAAAAAAATAAATAATATAAAGGAGTTGATAATCTTTTGTTTCATTAAACCCTAACGATTCTGAATAAGATGGGTGAGATTAATGCGGTATATACAGGCCCAAGCAATGCAATCCTTATATATATCCCTAATGGGATGGGGCTTCCTAAATACAAAAGGATAAGCCTGGTTGCTAAGGCATTAATTATAGCGACAATAAATATCAATATAAAAGGCATAAATTTAACATCCAGGGGGATCTTCCTGGATAATTTAAAAATTAAAAAACTCCACAAAGGCAATAATAGTGTATTGATTCCAAATACGCTTGCGCTGAATACATCCTTAAATATCCCCCCTAATACGCTTAAAGGTATAGACCAACCCAATGGACAGGATAACGCAGATATTACCGCGCTAATCAATATCACATCTGGCTTTATGCCAAAGATTTTAAAATAATCAAGGACCGTAACCTGTATAATGCCAGCAATAATTACGACGCACAAAAAAAACATATTCCTCATTGTATAATCACAAGGACCTCTTCAATATTTGATAGATTAACAGCGGGTTTAATGACAGCGTAACGGCTAAGCCCGGAAAATTCCTCGCCGATATCAATAATAGTTCCAATAAGCAAACCCTTAGGGTAATTATCTGTTAACCCCGAAGTTAAAACAGTATCTGAAACCTTGATATCAGAATCCTTAGACAAATACCTCATTATTAAAGAACTTCCCAGTGTGCCGCATACAAGCCCTTCCTGACGGCTCCGGCTAACTATACTAGAAACGCATAAATTAGGGTCATTAATAAGCATCACCCTGCTTGTGGCAGGGGTGACATCTATAATGCGTCCAACCAGACCAAGATAGTTAATAACTACAAACCCCCTCCTGATGCCGCTTGAAAACCCCTTGTCAATAATTACCACTGAAGACCAACTATCAGCGGGCCTGCCTATTATACGGCTGGCGACTACACGATAAGGAGATTTTTGGGCAAGGTCAAACAAGGCCATCAAGCGCCTATTCTCAAGATAAATCTCACCAGCGGCATTAACTTTTTGTTTTAAAAAATCCACCTGTTTTTTGAGTCTCTCATTTTCTATAAAATTTTTATGATAAAAAATAAGCGCGCTGAATTCTCGTCTGATGGATGTAATCAAGGCAAGGGGGTATTTCAAGATATTTATTACGACTGGCCTTATAAATGGCGTGATTGTTGAAAAGAAAAGGATTGCCGAAATACAAACGGCAATATAAATTAACCTTTTATTTGTAGATTTAAACACATCTTATGAAATAAAGAATCAGGTGTGCATTTCAGACTTTATGGGAACGGTGACCTTCTTTAAATAACGTATCTCATTTAAAACCATACCAGTGCCGTTTGCTACGGCAGTCAAAGGGTCATCCGCAACATGCACAGGCAATCCAGTCTCTTCAGATATAAGTTTATCAAGACCTCTTAAAAGCGAACCTCCCCCGGCCATCACAATACCGTGTTCAATTAAATCCGCTGCCAATTCAGGGGGGGTGCGCTCTAAGGATATCTTGGCTGTTTCCACTATAGCCCGTAATGGTTCTTGCAGCGCCTCCCTTATTTCTTCTGAAGATATAGTTACAGTCTTTGGCAACCCTGCTACTAAATCCCTGCCTTTCACCTCCAGGGTCATTTCTTCCTCTAATGGATAGGCAGAACCTATCTTTATCTTAATATCCTCTGCTGTGCGCTCTCCAATCATCAAGTTATAAGTCTTCTTTAAATATTCAATGATTGCCTCATCCATTTCGTCTCCACCTATACGTATGGATTTAGAAAATACTATTCCAGCAAGAGAAATCACAGCAATCTCGGTTGTGCCTCCGCCAACATCAATAATCATATTGCCTACTGGCTCCTGTATAGGCAGCCCCACCCCTATTGCTGCGGCTACTGGTTCTTCAATCAAAAACACCTCTCTCGCCCCAGCCCGCTCTGCTGACTCTTTGACAGCGCGTTTTTCAACCTCGGTAATGCCAGAAGGTATTGCAATAACTATCCTTGGATTAAGTTGAAATCTACGCCGGCGCACATTCCTGATAAAATATCTCAACATCGCTTCTGTAATCTCAAAATCAGTAATGACCCCATCCTTCATCGGCCTAATCGCTATGATATTGCCAGGGGTGCGCCCAAGCATACGCTTGGCTTCGTTGCCAACTGCTAGAACCCTGGAAGTCCCTCTTTCTATAGCCACTACTGACGGTTCACGCACAACCACCCCTTCGCCTTTAACATAAACAAGGGTGCTTGCAGTACCAAGGTCAATACCTATATCATTTGAAAGCAAACCCTGAATATAATTAATTATGCTTTTTATAATTTTTTTAATCTTATCCATCGGGTTCTCCTTGGCAATTAGAATTAGATAAATTCTATCAGAGATTAAACCGTGTGTCAAATAAAAAGTTAAACCCAAAATATACAACTAAAAAGATGCGAGGAAATAGGATTAGATTTTGGAAAGTCACCTTTAGCGAAGTAAGAATACGTTTTATTGATAAAAATTACTCTATCAGAGTCTTCAATATTCTTAAAAATTCCGGGAATGATTTACTGATACAATCAATATCATCTATAAGGGTATTACCTTTAGCCTTTAAACCAGCCACCGCCAGACTCATTGCTGTACGATGGTCTCCGGCGCTTTCTACATTAGCGCCCCTAAGCCTTACAGGACCTTCTAATACAATGCTTTCAGATTTGGCTTTTTTTACAACCCTTATCTTAGCCCCCATTCTATTTAAACCTATAGACATAGATTTTATACGGTCTGTTTCCTTCACGCGAAGTTCATTAACTCCTTTAAATACGGTTTTACCGCGGGCACAGCAAGCAGCCACCATTAAAATCGGTATTTCATCTATTAAAAACGGTATCTCATCCCTTTCAACTATTGTCCCTTTTAATACAGCGCTCCTTACACTTATATCACCAACTGGTTCATATCCCTCGCCCCGTATACCATTGCCAGTACAGCGTATATCAGCCCCCATTCTCCTTAAAACCTTAATTATACCTGTGCGGGATGGATTTAGGCTTACGTCTTTTATTAAAATTTCTGCATCTGGAATAATACTGGCTGCAACCATAAAAAAAGCAGCGGAAGAAATATCCCCTGGGATATAAATTCTTCCAGGAGAAATTAACTCCTTGCCGCCTTTTATAACTATATTATTCTGTGAAAGTTTTATGTCTGCTTTAAATAGATTCAACATTCGTTCAGTATGGTCGCGCGACTTAAGCGGTTCAATAATCTTGGTTACCCCCTGGGCATAAAGCCCTGCTAATAAAATCGCAGATTTTACCTGGGCTGAAGGCAAAGGCATCCTGTAGGTAATGGATTTGAGATTTCCACCATTAATTATAATGGGCGGATATTCTTCAACTTTTTCCTTTTTCCTTTTTACTTTTGCCTTTATATCCGCACCCATCATCCTTAACGGCTGGGTCACACGACCCATTGGCCTGTTACGAAGAGAACTACCCGCAGTAAGTTTGACTTCAAATTTCTGAGCGGCTAATAAACCCAGTAAAAGACGAAGGGTTGTGCCGGATTCACCGGTATAAATAGGCATTTTTGGCTTAGATAAACCGGATAAACCCTTGCCATATACACAAGCTAATCCAGAATGGCTAAGGTCTATTTTGATACCTAAAAGTCTAAGTGCCCTAAGCGTGTATAAACAATCTTTATTGGATGGAAAATTCTCAATTATTGTTTTTCCCTGGGAAATAGCGCTGATAATGAGACAGCGGTGGGCTATGGACTTATCACCAGGAAGATTTATCTCTCCTTTAAATCTCCCTGGCGGTTTTATAAGAAAAGGCCTCATTTAGTCTTTAATACGACCTTATCGCCTTCATTAATATTATCTTTTATATCTGCTGATAAAAATCCCGCTGCAGACATAGAATCGTGGACCTTTTCTATCTTAATATCTCCGATAAAATTATCGTTATGGAGAACGGAAAACACCTGGCCTATGTTAACGCCATCTTTGCTCCCTAAATTTATAACTGCAAAATTGTAATCCTTATTTACCACCAGGACCTTCCCTTCTAAAGTACCCAATGAAAGTGCGCCTGCCTGCTCTAACCCTGATACTGTTTGGGGCGCGGCCTCCTGGGCTTGCATATCTGTAGCAGGCCCTTCTTGAATCTGCGCACCCTCTGGACCAACCACAATCTTGCCTAATTGAACACCTTCGGTTTTTCTTTCCCCTTCATATTTTGCCTGGAATTCCTCTATTTTTTTCTCTAACTCCGCCTTCTTACCTTCCATATCTTTAAGTCGTGCCTGGATATTCTTTAATTCAGCCTGTGCATCGCTAAGATTCTTTTCTAAATTTGACCTTAATTTTTTCTGTTGTTCTAGTTCGGATTTTAGTTGCTCTATCTGCCCTAAGGCCTCAAGTTTAATATTTTTTTCCTGCTGTAGTTCGCTGGTTAATGTATCAATCTGGGCCTGGGCGTCTTGAAGTTTTGACTCTAACGTAGAAATCATTTTTTTAGATTCCTCTAATCTCATCTCAGTCATTTTCTGTTTAGAGTTTAAATCATCAAGTTGCCCCTGAAGGTCCAAGGTTTTTGCTCGCTCTTTTTGCAAGAGATAGAATGCCCCGCCAGCCAATAAAAGAGAAATTATAATTAATACGATCAAAATAAACATGCGCATCTTTACATTATCGGCCATCAATCCCTCCTGCTTAAAATTTTGATATTTTTTAACTCATTCTTTAGCTGCTAATCCGCTGCAATCATTATTGTTAGTATAACAAATGGTGCGTAAAAATCAAGATATATTTTATAACGAGGATATCTATTTTTTAGAATTCTCTTTTTGTATTTTATCAATAAAATCCGTAAATTCAACGGGGATATTGCTGGAAAAACTCATTCTTTTTCCACTTCCTGGATGAGTAAATTCAATATATTTAGAGTGCAGCGCTAGGCGTTTAAACTCATTATTTTTACCATATTTTGTATCCCCTAAAATGGGGTGCCCTATAAACGCCAGATGGACCCTTAGTTGATGCGTCCTGCCGGTAAATGGCTCTAATTCCAAAAGACTAAAGCCGGATGTGCGTTTTAATGTCCTGTAATAGGTCTTGGCATACCTTAAATTTTTTCCAAAACCCACAGACATATTCTTCCTTTTATATGGATGTCTGCCAATAAACATCTCAATCACATCCTCATCAAATTCTACTCTCCCTTTTACAAGGGCAATGTATCTACGTTTAACAGTATGTTCGCTGAATTGCCTGGCAAGATTAAGGTGGGCAGCGTTATGCTTGGCAACAACCATAATGCCTGAGGCATCTTTATCTAACCGATGCACTATACCAGGCCTCTGCGGATTGACATCAGAAAGTTTTTTAACTCTGTGTAAAAGGGCATTAACCAATGTATGCGCATAATTACCAGGGGCAGGATGTACTACTAAGCCGGGTTGTTTATTAATAACCGCTACGTCATCGTCTTCATATATAATATCCAACGGTATATCCTCTTCCTCTAGAACCCCTTGTTTCCTATCCCCGATATTGAGTATTACCTCATCGTTTGGCTTTATTTTATGATGCGGTTTAACAGAACTATCATTATTTAATTTGACATTACCATCCAGAATAATTTTCTGGATATTACTCCTGGAAAGCCCAAGATTATTGGCTTTGGCAAAATCCATAATAAATAAATCAAGGCGTTTGCCATTATCTTGAACTGTTGCCCGGAAGGTGTATTCTTGCATAGTTAACGGGTTTAATCACGGATAAAGTTAGCGCGTTGGCGAGTTTGGTTGTTTTTTAATCAAAATGAGTTTTATCAAAGCAAAGATAAACAGAACTATGCTTAAAACCTGAAATAAGGTTAGGCCAAAAATAATATTAGGATTATCTGCCCGCCAGAATTCAATAAAAAATCTCTTAATTGCGTAAAGCAACAAATAAATAAAAAAAATCTCTCCCGGCTTATGCTGCCTTTCTTGCATTATTCTTAAAATAATAAAAATTAAAAGTAGGGATATTGAAGAATAAGCCTGGGTAGGAATAAGGATATGGCCATGCGACGCAAAAAAAATGCCAAACCTGGATATTTTCCCGAAGCAACAACCATTAAGGAGGCAACCAATCCTGCCTATTGCCTGGCCCAAGGCAACGTAGGGTATTACTAAATCCATCATCCTGTATAATGGCAGTTTTCTTCTTTTTAAATACCACACGCAGGCTATGCCAGACAATATCAATCCGCCAAACCATGCCAGGCCCCCTTTCTGTAGCATTATAATTTCCAGGGGGTTTCTTAAGTAATAGCCGATATTTTCTACAACGTAAAAAATACGTGCCCCAATAATCCCTGAAACAATTAATATAAAAGAAAAATTGTAGATTATCTCTGGATTAATATCCTGCCTCTTGGCCTCTTGGGCAGCCAATGTAGAACTGATGATAAATGCAGTAGCCAACATTAAACCGTAGGAGTAAATATTAAAAGCGCCTATTGAACATATAATTGGATGCATATATATAACCCCTAAATTTCTACTAGATATAAATCCCAATATTACCAATAAATACCAATAAATACCAAACAAGGATGGGGTATCGTTTGGGATTTGTCAGTATTTGGAATTTCATCCTGCTGGTTTTGTTCTTAATATTGTGTAAGCCAGTAGTATTGCGCCCACTGTTATGGAGGTGTCAGCGATATTAAATACCGGCCAGATGCGTAAATCTATAAAATCAATAACATATCCAAAAACAACCCTGTCTGTCAGATTTCCCAATGCCCCTGATAATATAAGACTTAAAGAGAAACGGCGAAGAAAAGGAACTCTTTGCTTGTTTCTACTTAAGTGAAGATAAATCAAAATTATAGACGCCAGGGATGTAAGGATAAATAAAACAACCTGACCTTTAAAAATTCCGAAAGCCGCACCGCGATTATAAACAAGCGTAAGATAAAGAATATGCGGGATTATAGGTATTGATTGACCTGATGAAAGGTTATTTCTGACAAGGAATTTGGAAAACTGGTCTAATAAAAAAATGAGTGAGGCATTGGCAAAAACCATTAAAAAGATAGTTTTATCTCTTTTCTCTTTTCTGCTGACACTTGACGCAAAGACGGGCGTAAGGAACCGCCCTTAGTCTAACCTTGGTAATAAGACCTTTACAATCCTCACATATCCCGAAGGACCCCTCGTCTATTTTTTTCAAGGCATCGTCCAATTCGTATAATATATCCCTTTCATTGGAGGCAAGTCCCAGGGAAAATTCTCTGTCATAGGTGTCGGTAGCGATATCTGCCATATGATATGTATATCCAGATATATCTCCAGATGCCTCCTTTTGGGACTTCTTCAAGGTATCTTCAGAAATATGCTGGATATCCTGAATAATCTCTTCTTTTCTCTTTAAAATTATTTTTTTAAACTCTGCTAATTCCTTTTTATTAAATTTCTTTTTCACTCAACTTCTCCTTTTATAACACTTAAGCATTTATGGCAAATTAACGGATGCGCCTTATCGCTACCTACTGAAGTAGAATAATTCCAACACCGAGCACATTTACTGCCGCCTGCCTTTACAACTTCTATCGCGATATCCGGACAACTGCTTGCAGGCACTACAGAGGAATCAAAAACATCCTTAAAGACAACGTTTACACAAGATACCTTAAAAACCTCAGGCAGTTCATCTTTTAAACTTTCTAAATATTTATAACGAATTTCGCTGTTTGTCAATAGATTTATTTCTGCATCAAAGGAACTCCCAATCAATCCTGCGCCCCTTTTTTCTTCCAGCGCCTTGGCTACGTCGGGAATAACAGATATCAGGTCTAAAAAATAATCTAAGTCCTTATCCCCTCCAATAGAAAGAAAGTTTTGAATATCACTGTCTTTAGGTTTTGGCCAATCTAAAAGATGGACGCTTTCTACGGCATTATTAGCCTGCCCTTTAGGCATATATTGCCAGGCCTCTTCCGCTGTAAAAGACATAAGCGGCGCAATCACGCGCAATAAAATATTTAAGGTCTCGTATATAACCCACTGCGCAGCGCGTCTTTCCGGGGAACCAGGGGCATATGTATAAAGCCTTCCTTTAATCATATCCAGATAATACATTGAAAGGTCTACATTGCAAAAATCATAGATGGATTTATATGCCTTATAAAAGCAAAAATTTTCATATGCGTTAGTGACATCATCTAATAAACCTTTTATCTTAAGGGCAATCCATTTATCTATCTTTCGTAAACCTGTCTTACTTACTTTATCTCTATCTGGATTAAAATCATACAGGTTACTTAAGATGAATCTTATTGTATTTCTGATCTTTCTGTAGGATTCAGAAAGACGTTTAAGTATCTCTGGCGAAATACGTATATCTTCATTATAATCGCTTGCAGCCACCCAAAGCCGCAGCACATCTGCCCCAAAATCTTTAATTATATCCTGCGGGGAAATAACATTTCCTAATGACTTGGACATCTTTCTGCCTTCTCCGTCAACCACAAAGCCGTGGGTCAATACCGCCTTAAAAGGCGGCTTACCGTCGATACAGATGCCTGGTATAAGCGAAGCCTGAAACCACCCGCGATGCTGGTCAGAGCCTTCTAAGTATAAGGCGCAAGGAACACCCCCTAACTCCTGCCTCTTCTTTAATACAGCCTGATGGCTAACCCCTGAATCAAACCAGACATCCAGGATATCCAATCCCTTGGAAAAACCTGCATTTTTACAATTTGGACATTTAAATCCCTCTGGAATAAAATCCTCTATTGGGCGGATAAACCAGCAATCCGAACCCTCCCTGGCTACTAATTTGATAAAATTATCAATAACCTTTACATCTAAAATCTCCTTGCGGCAATTATTGCAGACCACTGCTGGAATTGGAACCCCCCAGTAACGTTGCCTGGAAAGACACCAGTCCGGACGCAACTCTACCATTGACGAAATCCTCTCTTTGCCGCTAGAAGGGATAAATTCAATCTCTTTATCTATAGCAGCCAGGATTCTTCTTCTTAATTCTCTTTCATCTATTCTTAAAAACCACTGTTCTGTAGCCCTGAAGATTACAGGTTTCTTACAACGCCAGCAATGCGGATAAGAATGTTGCAGTTGCCCGCTAAAAAGCAATGCCCCTAAATTGCGCAACTTCTCCAAGATTGTCTTATTTGCGTCATAAACATTTAACCCTGCGAATTCTCCAGTAGTTTCATCAAAATTGCCTTTGTTATCTACAGGCATAATTATATCTAAATTATATTTTATGCCTGCTAAATAATCTTCAGCGCCATGCCCCGGCGCAATATGCACCAGACCCGTCCCTTCTTCTTTGGAGACGTAATCAGCCAGAATTAAACGCCCCTTTCGTATCCCAAAGGGATGCCCATATGTTAATCCATCTAAATCCCTGCCCTGGATTTCCTTTATTAATTCGTGTCTGTTAAGATTGATATGCGCTAAAACAGTCTCTAACAAATCACTTGCTATAATTAAATTTCCCTGTTCTGTTTTAATGTAGGCGTATTTTAACTCAGGATGCGCCGCTACCGCCACGTTTCCCAATAATGTCCAGGGCGTCGTAGTCCATATAACAAAATAACTATCTTTTAAAAAATCCTTATTGGGTTCAATCTTAAACTTTACGTATATGGAAGGCGAGGTATGGTCTTCATATTCCACCTCTGCCTCGGCTAAGGCTGTCTCGCAATTAAAACACCAGTTCACAGGTTTTAAGCCCCTGTAAATATAGCCTTGCTTAACTAAGTTACTAAACGAGGCGACTATTCCTTCTTCATAATCTGCATTCAAAGTAAGATAAGGATTTTCCCAATCCCCAAACACCCCTAAACGTTTAAATTGCTCCTTTTGAATTGTTACATATTTAAGGGCATAAGTATACGCCTTTTTGCGAAACTCTAACTGGCTAATCTGGTATTTATTTATTTTTAGTTCCTTAAATAACTGATGTTCAACCGGCAGGCCATGGCAATCCCATCCTGGGACATAAGGCGAGTCATAACCACGCATATTTTTATATTTTATAACTATATCCTTTAAGGTTTTATTTAATGCGTGCCCTATGTGGATATCACCATTGGCGTAAGGCGGGCCGTCGTGCAGGACGTATTTTGGTTTTCCGGATGACTTTTGACGGATAAGACGGTATATGTCTTTTTTCCGCCAAAACTCTAAGATTTCGGGTTCCTTTTTGGGCAAATCCGCCTTCATAGGAAAGGCGGTGCGCGGAAGATTTAAAGTATTTTTGTAATCCATAAATGGTCTATGGTCTATGGTCAAACGCCTATACTATCGACTATAGACTATTGACCATCGACCCTATACTGACTATTTTTATTTAATATATTTCCCGATAATAATGCCCAAATCTTTTTTTGTCTTATCTGGAATAAGTTTCTTATCTGTAATAATTGCGTATTTAAGAGATTCTGGGCAATTGCATTGTCTCTTAGAAGGCAGATTTTTTATAACCTCTGATATTATCCTCTTGGCGTTAAGGATATTCTTTGATAAGTTCTCAATTACCATATCTATGCTAACTGTTTCCTGCTGCGGATGCCAGCAGTCATAATCAGTAACAGCGGCTAAAGTAGCATAACAGATTTCTGCTTCGCGTGCAAGTTTTGCCTCAGCGAGATTAGTCATACCAATAACATCCATGCCCCATTTCCTATAAAGCCTTGACTCTGCCAGGGTAGAAAAAGCAGGCCCTTCCATATTAATATAAGTCCCTGCCTTGTGTATGTTCAATTTTAAATTCCTGCCGCTTTCATATATAACCTTACTGAGTTCAGGGCATACAGGATTTGCAAAGGCAATATGGGCTACAATGCCTTTATCAAAAAAAGTCATCTCTCGGCCGTGATTGGTGCGGTCAACAAACTGGTCAACTACAACAAAATCCCTTGGCTTAAATTTCTCTTTTAGACTGCCGCATGCAGTAACTGAAATAATCCTTTCTACGCCCAATTTTTTCATGCCGTATATATTAGCCCTATAATTTATCTCGCTCGGAGATAACCTGTGACCTACACCGTGACGTGGCAGAAAGACTACCTCCTTACCCTCCAAATAACCAACCATAAATTTATCTGAAGGTTTGCCAAAAGGAGTGGTAACCGTAATGGCTTTTAAGTCTCTTATGCCTTCAATTTTATATAATCCGCTGCCGCCAATAATGCCTATGCGCCCCATAGTTACTCCTTTCTAGAAAGTTCTTCTGCGCGTTTTTTTGCAGCCCTAACAGCCTCTTCTAAGGTTCCACCTGCTTCCAAAACCTTTAAAGCTGCTTCGGTAGTTCCTCCTTTAGAAGCCACTTGCTTTTTTAACTCTGAAGGCGTAAGCCCTGTTTTCTTAAGAAACTCAAAGGTACCCAAATAAGTACCAGTGGCTAAAATCGCCGCCTCTGTTTCGCTAAAGCCGATTGCCTCTGCGGCACGCTGGAAATTATGTAAAAACTTTTTCATATCTGCGGCAGATTCCAAATAGTAACAGACATAAGCCGGCCCGCTTCCTGAAACCGCCGTAGCAGCATCCAACATATTTTCTCCTATAATTAAAGTGTCCCCGACTTTTTTAAACAGGCGCTGTACGAATTCTAAGTCTTCATTGGATGCGGACTTTCCTCTGCATAAAGTAGACATGCCTTTACCAACCCTTGCAGGAAGATTTGGCATAACCCTGATTACCCTGGCCCCTTTTAATATCTTTTCTATATAGGTAGTAGTAATTCCCGCTGCGATGGAAATAATAAGCCTACCTTTTGTAAAATCCTTTATTTCCTGTAGTACACTGTCAAAATCCTGCGGCTTCACCGCTAAAATAACAACCTCGCTGCCTTTAACTAACTCCTGGATATTTTTTGCAACCTTAATACCGCTTAAGTTATTAGTTTTATTTTTATCTCTATCAAATACCGTAACCTTGTATTCTCGCTTAATCTTATCGGCTATTGCCGAACCCATATTGCCAAATCCTATAATGCCTATCTGCTTCTGACGCATCTTACAATCCAGTCGTATCCTGTATAGCAGGGACAGTCACCTTCGGGGACAGTCCCTGCTACAGTTATCCCTCAAATATAGCCCTTCCTAACCGAATCATAGTAGCGCCTTCTTCTATCGCTACCTCAAAATCATTAGTCATCCCCATAGATAAAATATTTAGTTCGTATGGAATAGTTTTTATATTATGGGCTGTTTCTTTGAGTTCCCGAAGCAACCTAAAATAAGGCCGCGCCTTTTCTGCATCATCTACTAAAGGTGCAATAGTCATTAATCCTTTAATGCACAGATTTTTTAATTTTACCATCTCCTGTATAACTGATAAGACCTGATTTACACTTAAACCGAACTTACCCGGTTCCTTAGCAGTATTTACCTGAATAAGGACATCCTGGACCTTGCCAATCTTGGCTGCCTGTTTATCAATCTCCTGAGCAAGGTGTAGGGTATCTACTGAATGAATCAAATCAAAAATCCTAACAGCATCTTTTACCTTGTTAGTCTGAAGATGCCCAACCATATGCCATCTTATAGGTGTTAGGTACTGGCCGTTAGGTGTTAGATGCCGAAATTTTAAAAGAGCCTCCTGAACCCTGTTTTCGCCGATATCCGTTAAACCTGCTACCAATGCTTGTTTTATTTGCTCTACCGTCCTATCCTTGCTTACACAAACAATGGTTATCTCAGCGGGATTGCGTCCTGCCCTAACACAAGATGCGACAATCCGCTCTTTTACCTTTGCAATATTATCATTAATCATTATACTTCCTAAAGAACTAATATATTATACACAATAAAATCTCCTGGTCAACTCCAATAACCACTAGGAATTGTGATTAAACTCGCTAACTCGTTAACTCGCAAACTCGCCAACTTTCTTTAGTTTTGCCTTTTGCTCTTTGCGTTTTACGTTATCCAAGGTGTCTGTGTATTATAATCACGGATTTAACGGATTTTTAAACGGATTGCCACGGATTGTCTTATGTGAATCCGTTTAATCCGTGTGGCTTTTAAATCCGATTAATCCGTGTATTTTAATCCGTGTTAATCCGTGATT
>Ga0272448_1001276_pt1 | contig 34552 bp, 29 predicted proteins | sample YNPCB0191_FD_202220 | JGI IMG/M metagenome (GOLD analysis project Ga0272448, IMG submission 202220) | Hot spring sediment microbial communities from Yellowstone National Park, WY, United States - YNP-CB-019-1 | ecosystem: Environmental > Aquatic > Thermal springs > Hot (42-90C) > Sediment...
CGCAGGCCATGGAGCTTTTAGTCCGGTTGCACAGGCAGCGGCGTCGGCAACTGGGCCAGCCCGACTGTTTTGTCTCCGCCCGCTTCGAGAGGTTCCATCGGGAAATAGCTCCCGAACTGCTGGCCGCAGGCTGTTTGGAGCTTCATTGGCTGGAGGTGGATGGAGAACCTGTGGCGGCCGAATACCATTTGCTGGGCCACAAGACCGTCTATGCGTATCAATCGGGGATTTCGCCCACTGAGCCGTGTCCGTCTCCGGGCGAATGGATTCATTTGGCTTTGGTCCGGCGGGCCATTCGGCTTGGATACCGGTATTTTGATTTTCTGCGGGGGGACGAACCGTACAAGGCGCATTGGCGGGCCAGGCCCTGGCCCACAGAAACGGTTTGGATCGTGGGTTCCCGTGCCGGAGCCATCTGGCGGTATGGAGTGCGTCGGGCGTGGCGGCGGATGCGGGCGTGGGTGAAAAGCTGGTTCGCCGCTCCAGATGGAAATATAAGTTCATGCTCCCAACCGTCGCCGGACCCGCCCCAGGAAGTGCCCCAGAGACCTGCTTGCCACGAAGCGGTCCTTTCCGGAGCAGAAGACCGGCCAGGAGATGTACAACGATGAATGGATGGAAGCGGTGGCTTCTGCCGATCTATTACTACGGCAGCTGGCCGATGCGGATCGGCTACGGACGCTTTTTAGCACGCCGGGGCCGATGCCCGATTGCCGTCGTGGTGTTCCATCGGGTGGCCGACGATGGGGCCACCGCGTGGACCTGCCCGACCGAGGTCTTTTGCCGGCAGATTCAGTGGCTTCGGCGGCACTTTGAGCTGATCAGCCTAGCCGAGGTGCAGCGTCGGCTCCGCTGCAAGCAGAGCTACCATCCGGCCGTCCATATTACCTTCGACGACGGGTATGCTGACAACGCCCGGTTTGCCCTGCCCTGGCTGCTGGAGCAGAAGATTCCGGTAACCTATTTTGTCAGCGTGGAGCAGACGGCAACGGGCCGACCATTTTCGCATGATCTGGCCGCCGGATATTCCTTTGCGCCCCATCGGCCGGCAGAGCTTCGCCAACTGGCCAACGCCGGGCTGGAAATCGGCTGCCATTCGTACAGCCACCGGAATTTGGGTCCGGTGGAGGACCCCGCCCTATTGGAAAAAGAAATTCTGCAGGCCCGGCAGGCGTTGGAAGCCATGGTGGATCGGCCGGTCCGGTATTTCGCCTTTCCGTTTGGGCAATTGGAAAATCTCAGTCGCACGGCTTTTCAGTGGGTGCATTGGGCGGGCTACGAGGCGGCCTGCTCCGCCTACGGCGTCTATAACCTGCCGGGCCGAGAGTGCTTCCATATCCGAAGAATCCCGGCCGACAGTTGTCTTCTCCGCCTGAAAAACCATGTGTTTTTTGATCCTCGGAAGTTTTTCGATCCCTTGGCCGACTGGATGGTCCGGCCATTAGCCCAACCGGAAACCCCCGAACTGGTAAGAGGATAAGATTCCGATGTCCGGCAAAGTGCCCGAACTTAGCCAGGCCTGCTGGGGCGTGCCGGCCGAGGATTTGCTGGCCGCCACACCCCAGCCGGTATGCACCGATACGGGGGCGGACCCGTTTGCCCGGCCGGAACGGAAAGAGCCGGTTCCGACTCGGACGGCCTTTGCGCCGGATAGTGCGGCCTATGGGGTGGCGGCTGTGTTGGTGTTGGCGGGGCTGCAGCGGCTGATCGGTTTTGTTCGGGCGGTTTGGTTCTGCCGACATCTGACGCCGGAGGAGTTGGGCAAGTGGGAAGTTTTGTTCAGCTTCCTGAATCTGGCCGCTCCCCTGGTGATCTTCTCGTTGCCCGGCACGTTCGGCCGATATGCGGAAAGGTACCGTCGGCAAGGCCAACTGCGAAGTTTTCTTCGGCAGACGGCTTTGGTCTGTGCGGGACTGACGGCCGCGGCCGTGTTGGCCATCGGCTGGACCCAACCGTGGCTGGACCGGCTGCTTTTCGGCAGCCCCGGCAACGAACCCCTTCTGCGCATCCTCCCCTGGACCTTGGCCAGCGTCATCTGCCTGAATTATCTGACGGAACTTTTCACCGCGCTGCGGAGCGTGCGGATTTCGTCGATGCTTTTCTTTCTCAGTAGTGTGCTGTTTGCCGGGCTCGGAGTGGGCTTTTTGGTCTTCTGGCGAAACGACGCCCTGAGCGTAACGGCAGCCTATGGACTTTCCAATCTGGCGGCCGCAGCCGTTGCCGGCCTGATCCTCCGGCGCCATTACTGCTTGCTTCCGCCGGAACGACGTCCTTTTGATCAGGGCGAACTTTGGCGCCGTCTGGCGCCGTTTGCCCTGAGCGTATGGATCATCAACTTGGCCACCAATCTGTTCAGCGTGGCGGACCGATATGTCATTGTGCATCTGGCCCCGGGCGGGCCGGACGCCGCTTTGGAGCTGGTCGGCCAATATCATTCCAGTCGGCTCCTACCGCTGCTGGTGCTTTCGGTCATCCAGATGCTCGCAGCGATGATCCTGCCTTATATGAGCGCCGAGTGGGAAGCCGGACGAACAGACCGGGCTGGCCTGCAAATGCGTCTGGCCTTAAAACTGTTGGCCTTCGGGATGACCGGCCTCAGCGCCCTGGCCCTGGTGGCCGCTCCGCTGCTATTCCAAACCGCCTTGGCCGGCAAGTTCCAAGCAGGCCAACAGGTGCTGCCGGGAACCTTGATCTATTGCATCTGGTTCGGACTGGCTCTGGCGGCGCAGAATTATCTGTGGTGTGCCGAAAGGGCTTACCTGGCACCCGGGGGGTTAATGGTCGGCCTGGTGAGCAATGTGGTGCTGAACTGCTGGTTGTTGCCCCGATGGGGGTTGCACGGGGTGGTGCTGGCCGCGGCGGTTTCTCATCTGGCAGCCCTGGCTGTGATGCTCGCACTGGCCTGCCGTGTGGGCTTCCAAGCCGATAAGGCCCTTTTGCCGATCCTTCTTTTGCCGGCCAGTTTGATCTTGGGACCGGTCTGGGCCTTGGCCGGGGTGGTGGGGGTGGGAATCCTGGCTTGGATGGGATGCCGCCTGCTCAGCCCAGAAGAAAAACAACTGCTCCAGCAGGGGCTTCTGAGCGGCAAGAGGGGTTTGCGTTGGCTGGTTGGGCCGCCTGGCATGCCGGAGGACCTGCCATGAGACGCTTGTTTTGCCGACGTCGGCTTGTGCCGTTGGAAGATCGAGGCCCGCTGCGGGTGCTGTTTGTCATTACCTGTATGCCGGTCGGCGGAGCGGAAACGCTCCTGGTGGAACTGGTCCGTCGGATGGATCGCCGCCGATTCCGTCCCGAACTCTGCTGCCTCAAATACCTGGGACCGTTGGGGCAAGTGCTCGCACAGGAAATCCCTACGTTTACCGGTCTTTTGGCGCATAAATACGATCTGCGGGTTCTGCCCCGGTTGTGGCATCTGATGCGGCGTCGGCAGGTGGATGCCGTGGTCACGGTGGGCACCGGCGGGGATAAGATGTTTTGGGGCCGATTGGCCGCCTGGTTGGCCGGCGTGCCGGTTATCTGCTCCGCCCTGCATTCGACGGGCCTGCCGGATCGGGTGGAATGGCTCAATCGGCAATTGGCGCCGCTGACCGACGGTTTTATAGCGGTGGCCCGCTCGCATGGCCAATACCTGGCCGAACACGAAGGCTGCCCGCCCGACCGAATCTATGTGATCCCCAACGGGGTGGATACGGACCGGTTTCGGCCGATGCCCAAAGACCCTGCCCTGGCCCAAGAATTGGGCCTGCCCAGCGGAGCGCCGGTGGTGGGCATCGTGGCGGCCCTTCGACCAGAAAAAAACCATGAATTGTTTTTGGCCGCGGCACGCCGGGTCAACCAGCACCGGCCGGAAACCATGTTTTTGGTGGTCGGGGACGGACAGCGGCGGGCCTACCTGGAACAATGGGCCGTCGATCTGGGCCTGGCCGACCGGGTCCTGTTCACCGGCAATCGGTCCGACGTGCCGGAACTGCTCAGCCTGCTGGATGTGTTTGTCTTGAGCTCCCACATGGAGGCCAATCCTCTGAGCATTTTGGAGGCGATGGCCTCGGGCAAACCGGCAGTAGCCACCCGAGTCGGCAGTATTCCGGAAAACCTAGAGGAGGGAAAGACCGGTTTTTTGGTGCCGCCGGGCGATGCGGAGGCCTTGGCCGATCGGGTCCTTTGGCTGCTGGACCATCCGGCCGAGGCCGCCCAGATGGGCCGATTGGCCCGGCACCATGTGCTCCACCATGCCTCCATCGTGCAGACTGTGGCCGGGTACGAAAATCTTCTAGAAAACCTGTACCAACAAAAGGCCTGTGGGAAGCGGGATTGGAGGACGAAACGGATTCCACCGCTTCGGCCCGGTGAGCCACTCCTCCGGTAATAAGTCCCCTAGAAGGAACCACCCCATCGGGGCCATCCAGAGCATCCAGACCAGAGGCTCCGATCTGTCTTTCTCATCTGGCTGAGGAGAGATAAGATAAATGGTATTAAGAGGTTGTCTCGAAATGGGTAGCCCAGAGGCGGCCCCGATGCCTTTCCAACCCGTTCTGACTCACCGAAATGCCGTTGGTTTTGGTCAGTCTGGGGGCCGTCCGTTGGTCGTGCATCCCGGGTAAAAATGGATTTTCGGGACAGTCTCTAAGGCGGAGAGGAGGTGGGCTTTGGGGAGCTTAGGCGAAAGTGGACGGAGGGGATGGCGCTGAAGATTACCGGACCCCTTCTTGCGCTGTTGGCGAAATTTTTCAGCGGGGCAAGCGTCCGGTGGGTGGATTGCCATCCGGATACTTGCCAGCGGATCTATTTTGCCAATCATACTAGCCATTTGGACGCCTTGGTGATTTGGGCCTCTTTGCCGCCGGAGGTGCGGGGTTTGACCCGGCCGGTGGCCGCCAAAGACTATTGGACCGCAGGCCGTATCCGGGAGTACCTGGCCCGTCATGTGTTCAATGCCATCCTGATCGACCGGACAGAAATCAAGGTGCATCAAAGCCCTGTGGATGTGATGATCCGGGAAATGGGGGATAAATACTCGTTGATTGTGTTCCCAGAAGGGGGCCGAAGCCCCACGGGCGAAGTCCGAGAGTTTAAGAGTGGCTTATATTATTTGGCCAAGAAGCGCCCTGAGCTTGAAGCGGTGCCGGTGTATATTGACAATATGAACCGGATTTTGCCTCGGGGGGAGGTGTTGCCGGTGCCGCTTTTAAGCCGGGTCATCTTCGGTCCGCCGATTTGGCTAGAAAAAGGCGAACCGAAAGAGGACTTTCTCCAACGAGCTCGGGAGGCGGTGTTACGGTTGAAGGAATTATAGAGTACCGGCTTTTGATGGTTGCTGGGGCTGCCGCCCCCCCAGGAGGACCATTTCCCGATAAGAGAGAAAATAGCGAACATCCCACGAACCCAAGAAATGGGACGAAGACAGTGACGGATCCCCGGACCCTGATTTTGGTTTTAGGCGTTTTAGTGGTTTTAGGGATAGCCACGGCGGTAGCCCATCTGTTGCGGCGGCGTCCGGAGACCGGGCTGAACCCGGCCCTTCTGGAGACCTTTTGGCTGCGGATTCGGGCCTGGTGGCTGCTGCTGTCGATTGTGGCGGCCACGTTCCTGATCCATCGGGTGGTTACCATTGCGGTGTTTGGGCTGATTTCGTTCTGGGCGTTGCGGGAATTTATCACCCTGACGCCCACCCGACCGGGCGACCATCGGGCGTTGTTTTGGGTTTTCTTCGTGGCTACTCCGGTGCAATTTGTTTTGGTCGGACTGGGATTCGATTGGTTTACGAAGTTGGCGACCTTGATTTGGTTTGTAACCTTTATTCCGGTCTATGCCTTTTTGCTTATCCCGGTGCGAATCGCCCTGGCCGACGATCCTAAACGGTTTTTAGAACGGACGGCGAAGATTCAGGCGGGGCTTTTGATATGCGTGTATTGTTTCAGTTATGCCCCGGCCCTTTTGAATCTTCCGGTGGAGAAAGTCTCGGCGGGTGCGGCCAGTGCAAGGGAACGGTTGCTGTTTTTCTTTGTCTTGATGGTGCAATTGAGTGATGTGCTTCAATATGCCTGGGCCCAACTGCCCTGGAAGCATGTGCTGGCGCCTACGATTAGTCCCACGAGAACTTTGGAGGGGCTTGTTGGGGGGGTTTTATCAACATCATTAGTGGGGGCATCCCTCTGCTGGGCCACGCCATTCCCCTTCTGGATGGCAGGACTCATGTCCGGGGTGGTCGCCCTGATGAGCTTTGCCGGGGGAATCACCATGTCGGCGGTCAAACGGGACCGGGGAGTGAAAGACTATGGCACGCTGGTAGAAGGCCATGGCGGCGTGCTGGACCGAATCGATTCCCTCTGTTTTGCTGCCCCGGTATTTTTCCATTTGAGTTACGCTTGGTTAGCCTCTAGGCCTGAGTTTCAGGTCCAGATAAGCAAGGGTTTTTCCTGGCTTCCCCCCTATTGGGGAATGTGAGGCGGGAAAAACACGCCCCCCGGTCGAAACGGCTCGAAAGGAATCCTAGGTGTCTTCTGCGGAATGTGGACCTTTTAGGGATAAAGTCCCCCTCTTGGTGGTGTTTTGGTAGGCCGTCGGACGGAATTCGGGGAAAGCAGTTTGTCGTTTCTTTATCCGAAGGGGAATCAGAAAATCCGGTTATCTTTTGGAGAAATCAAGAAAATCTTACCGTAACTGCTTGCTTTACCTAAATTGCCTAATTATGATCGAAAAGTAAGGGCTGCTTGGAGGACCCCATGATCGGGCATCCTCTGGCAGCTCTGGGGTGAGTGGATTGGGTCTTTTCGTGAGACGCTTTGGGCACTTTAAGCCGCTCCAGATGAGGCTGGCCCAAGCGCCTTCCTTAAGAAAACCTCGTTCCATCGTCGGAGAACCTGCTCATGCAAACGCTACGGGTGAGAGTACGTTGGGGAATTTTGGTCGGATTCGCAGTGGCGTTGGGGAGTTATCCCAGTTGGGTGTATGCTCAGGGGACGGCAGCCGGGGTCGTGGTGGATGCCCAAGGGGTGCTCCATAAAAAGGTGGTTCCCGACCCCACTGGCCAGTTGATGCGAGAGCGCCAAGCTGCCGCCAAAGCGTCCCTTTCCGCGGAAGTGGCCCGATTCAGTAAACGCCGATATATCTCGCTTACCCGATTGGAGCAGGCTTTGGCCGACCGGCAAGGGGTGCTGACCGATGAAATGCGCTATCTGGCCGGACTCCTCCGGGTCCAATATGTCTTCTTCTATCCGGAAACGAAAGATATTGTCATTGCCGGACCGGCCGAAGGCTGGATGGAAGACCCTGCGGGCCGAATCGTAGGCATTACGACCCGTCGGCCTGTATGTCGGTTGGAAGACCTGGTAGCGGTTTTGCGTCTGTTTGGGCCGGATAAAAAGAAGTCCCACGAAGTGATCGGCTGTTCAATTGATCCGACGCCGGAAGGATTGGCCGCCATGCAACGGGCGCTTCGGCAAATGGGGAGCCAATTGCCGGGTCCGCCGAATGCGGCCATAGCCAATCAGATTGCCTCCACCTTGCAAGAGAGTCTGGGACTGCAAGACATTACGATCAACGGCGTGCCGGCGGAGACCCATTTCGCCCATGTGTTGGTCGAGGCGGACTATCGGATGAAGCTGATCGGCATTGGGCTGGAGGAGCCGCCGATTCAGATGGCCAGTTTTGTCCAGATGGTCAATCCCAGCCAGGTTTCACGCAACGCCTTGTTCCGATGGTTCTTTGTGCCGGATTATCAATGTGTGCGGGTCAGCCAAGACGGCCTGGCCATGAAACTGGAAGGCGACGGCGTCAAACTAGTCGGCGAAGACGAAATGGTTTCCACAGAAGGACAACGGCAGACGGTGAACGTGACGAGTAGAGCGAGTCAGATGTTCACAAACACCTTCACCAAAAAATATCCCGAACTGGCCGAACGCTCCCCCGTCTTCGCCGAACTCCGGAATCTGATCGATATGGCCGTGGCCGCCGCCTTCATCCAACAGCAGGATTACTACACCAAAGCCGGTTGGAAAATGGAACTGTTCGGTGACGAATCGAAGTTTGCCATTCAACGCTATCCGGCCCCTCGGAAAGTGGCCCCGGCGGTGTCGGCGGTGGTTCGAGGCGCCCGGCTCATGACGCCTATCGGCGGCGGCGTACACATTGAACCTCAGGAAGCCCTCGAAAAACGCAATCTGCTGCCGGACGATAAAGGCGAAGTGGCCAAGATCCACCAAGATGTCCAACTCCGATTGCCTCAAGGCCGTTGGTGGTGGGACTAGTTCCCCCTGTCTGCCGGAAGTGCATCCTCCGGGAGTCCCCCATCGCCAAACCAGGGGAAACTTTTTAAGTTGAGTGTATCCACCGGGACGAATGGCTACAGTCTGTAGAGTCTGGGCGATTTTTAGCCCCCTCCCAGTCGTCGGGGTCTGGCCGGCTGGATACAGTCAAATTAAAGACCATCCTATTCATCTTCGCAAAACGAGGGGACACCAACGGACGGAAAACCGGCGTGTTTAGTGTCTCTACCATTTGCGAAGATCCATAAAACGAACCTGACGGCCTGTGTCCCCCCCTGTGTCCTTCCTGCGAAAGCCGCAGTCCAGGCTTGTTCCATCCAGGCAATATGGACTTCTCTTCCTTTCTGGACTGCCGCTTTCGCGGCAGTGACAACAAAAGTGTCTCCGCTGCCGGGGGAAGGCAAGTGGCTTCATTCGGCTGAAGTGTTCCTTGTTTTTTGCTCCTTTAGCGGAATAGGGGACCATACCGCTCAACCTCTCCCCGGAGCGGGTGGTCTGTTTTCTTGGGAACCCCTGTTTCATTCCTTTTGCCAAGCAGACGCCTGAAGAGGCAAAGATTTCGCTGCTTGTCGCTCCCCCAAACGGGGCAGATAGAGCCAGTTGCGCTGCAATGTCTGGGCCACAATAGGTAGAGGGCCGACACGGATGCAGCGCAAGCAGTGGTGGTTCACAGGCCACAACGCAACCGGCTCGGGCAGAAAAGCTTCTTCTGGTCGGATTCCCGTGCAGGCGGTACAATAAATCCCATGCTGTTTGAGAAAAAAGGTAACATTTTAGCCGAATGAAGCAATCCGCCTCTTCCGCCCCGGGAGAGGACGGCGGCCCGAAGGGAAGCTGGGTGATGGGTGTCCCTGCCGCGAAAGCGGCAGTCCAGAAAGTAAAAACCCAAACGAATCTGGATTCCTGCTTGCGCAGGCAGTGCCCCATCGGCCCCTCCATTTGGCTAACTTGACTGTATCTACCGGAAGTAATTACCACAATTTGTTGGGTTGGAGCCGATTCTTACCCCCTACAAGTTGTGGGGACTTGGCCGGGTAGATACAGTCAAACTAAAGTGTTACGAAAAAAGAAGAATTTTTCCGAAAAACACCGGCCAGAAGGAAGTTCAAAAGGCTGGTCGGAGCGGTTTTTTCCAATTTCGGGAGAACCTACGATGGATCGGTGGGATATCCTTTTGTGGGCGGCGGCGGGAGGGTTTTGTGCATTGGTGTTGGTTCGGCTCATGCTGCGGCGGCGGGACCAGATGTATGAAGAAGTCCAAAAACAATTGATCGAGGAGCGGAAACGAAAAGAAAAGGCCGAGGTGGAGGCCAGACTGAAAAAACGCACTTCCTGATCCCAACCGATGAATTTCATCCATCTCCCGCAAAAGCCAAACCGGAGTTCCTTCCGGACATCTCTCTGCAGAGCGGCGTTTTCAAACGGTCAACCATCCATGCGGAAACGGGTTTATATTTACACGGTCGGCTGTCAGATGAACGAGTTGGACAGCCAGTTGGCGGCCGACCTATTACAGCAGCTCGGTTATGAGGTGGTCCATAGCGCCCGGAAGGCGGATATTATTTTGTTCAATACATGCAGCGTGCGGCAACACGCAGAAGACAAAATCTATAGCGCCCTGGGCCGACTCAAACACTTCAAACAGTACCATCCGCAAAAGATCATCGGCGTCTTGGGTTGCATGGCCCAGAAAGACCAACAGAAGATTTTACGCCGGGCGCCCCATGTGGATTTGGTGGTCGGGCCGGGTCGGTTGGCCCGATTGCCGGAACTCATCGAGCGGGCGATGGCGGGCAACGGCCCGGTGCTGGCCGTCAGCCCCTGGTCCGAGGAGGCCGATCGGCACTCGCTTCTAGCCGGGTTTGAGCCGTTCGATCCGCCGCGTCAGGCCCACTCGTTTCCGCCGCCGCTGCAAGCCTATGTCCGCATTATGTCCGGCTGCAACAAGGCCTGTACCTATTGTGTGGTCCCCCGGGTGCGAGGACCGGAGCAGTGTCGATCGCCCGAAGAAATTGAACGGGAAGTCCGCCAATTGGCCGATGCCGGTTGCCTGGAAGTTACTCTTTTGGGGCAGACGGTCAATAGTTACCAGTATCGCTCCGGCGGTCGAACGGTTCGGCTAGCCGACCTGTTGGAACGCCTCCACACGATCGAAGGCCTCCGACGGATTCGATTCGTTACCAACCATCCCCGCCATATGACGGACCCGCTCCTTCAGGCAGTGCGGGATTTGCCGAAGGTCTGCCCTTATCTCCATGTACCCGCTCAGAGCGGTTCCAATGCGGTCTTGCGCCGGATGGGACGGGGATATACGGCCGAATTCTATCGGGAGATGTTGGCCCGGATTCGCCAGACGGTTCCCGAGGCGGCCGTTACCAGCGATTTTATTGTTGGTTTTTGCGGGGAGACGGAGGAGGATTTCCAGCAGACGGTGCGTCTGGTGGAAGAGGCCCAGCTGAAGAATGCGTTCATTTTCAAATACAGTCCTCGTCCCGGCACGAAAGCGGCTCAGGCGTATGCGGATGATGTGCCCGAACACGTCAAACGCCGCCGAAACCAGGAACTCCTACAAATCCAAAATCAGATCAGCCTTCAGGAAAATCAAAAGTTTATTGGCCGCCTCGTCGAAGTCCTGGTGGAAGGTCCCAGTAAAACTGGCCGAAAAAGTCCAGATAGCCAATCGGAAGTCCAACTGACCAGTCGGACACGTTGCGACCGGATTGTGGTTTTTGCAGGGTCTAGGGACTTGGCGGGTCAATTCCGTTGGATTCGAATCTCCGGCGCCACACCCACGACGCTGTTAGGACAGTTGGAGGAAGAACCAAACAGCTTCGCCTCTCACAGCGAAAAATAGCCCATTCCGTAACATTTTAGCCGAATGGTAACCCTTTAGTCGAATGAAGCAACTCGCCTCTCCCCCCGGCTGTCGAGAGACCGGATGAGAGCGAAGCGAAGCCGGATGAGGAGTGTCATTCCTGCGCAAGCAGGAATCCAAAAAGTATCCCAAAGTTTCCGCTTGCCCAGAGGAAGACAGTAGCAGGCACAAAGCAGCCTGGATTCCTGCTTACGCAGGAATGACACATCGCGCCACCATTTGGCTAAAATGTTACAAAATGGGGAGGAGAAAAAAGGTTCTTGAAGGAAGGTACGATGCCCGCTGAGTCGATTCCCAAGGTGCATCTTTCCAACGACGAGACGATCCGGATCGGGCTAGTCGGCTGCGGCAACCGGGGCACCGGCGCGTGCCGCGAAAGTTTGCTCACGCCGGGGCCGGTCCGGTTGGTAGCCATGGCCGATCTTTTCCCCGAGCGCATCGAAACCGCCCTGAAAAACCTGAGTAAATACGAAGAACTTCGGCCCAAGATCGATGTGCCGCCGGAGCGGCGATTTGTGGGGTTTGATGCGGTGGATCGGCTTTTGGCCGCCGAGGTGGATTTGGTGCTTTTGGCCACCCCGCCTTATTTTCGGCCGGCCCATTATGCGGCGGCCATCCGGGCAGGTAAACATATGTTCATTGAAAAGCCTTGCTGTATCGACGCCCCCGGCTATCGGCTGCTGGTGCAAACCAATCAGGAGGCCCGTCGCAAACGGCTTTCCGTGGTGGTCGGCCTCCAGCGCCGCCATCAGCCTAGCTACCTGGAAGCCGTCGAAAAAATCCACCAAGGGGCGATCGGTCCGGTCTATTTGATCCGCACCTATTTCAACATGCCGGGCGGCGGACGGGCTGGTTGGACCAAACCCCCGGACATGCCCGAGCTGGAATACCAAATCCGCCATTGGGGTGTGTTTGTCTGGCTGTGCGGCGATTTTTTGGTCGAACAGGCCACCCACCAGATCGACGTGGCCAATTGGGTGGTTGGCCAGACGCCGGTCCGTGTCCAAGGGACCGGCGGTCGACAGGTGCGGATCGGCCCAGGCAACGGCGATGTCTGGGACCATCATTTTCTGGAGTTTGAATATCCGGGTGGGGTTCGGCTAATTTGCCAGGCCCGACAACAGCCCGGCACATGGACGCATGTTTCCGAAACCGTGCACGGCGACCGGGGGCAGATCACCCTGGGCACCGGCCCCTGGGGGCTTGGGAAACTGACCCCTCGAGAACTTCGCAAACAACGCCTGGTCAACCCCTATCAGCGGGAGCATGATGATCTGATGGCTAGCATCCGAGGCCAAGGCCCCTACTGCTGTGAAGGCGACTACGGTGCTACCAGCAGCATGACGGCCGTCATGGGCCGAATGGCTAGCTACAGCGGCCAGGTCGTTACCTGGGAGGAAGCCATCCGCTCTTCGGATCGCCTTGGCCCGGACCGATGCACCTGGCAAACCCCGCCCCCCGTGCAGCCCAGCACCGAGGGTATCTACCCATGCGCTCTGCCCGGCATCGGGCAGGGGAAATAAGCCGAACCGGGGGAAAAGGAGTATTCTCCTATGAAGAGCATGGAGACCTGGATTTCGGCAACGTCGGCGCTGGTACATGGATGGGTTCGGTTGTTGGCGGCGGGCGTTTTGGCCTGGATTTTCTTCTTTTTAGGTTGCGAAGAAAAACCTTCAGGAAAGGAAGAACCTGTGTCTGCAGAAGGTCAAAAATGCCCCCGTGCCAGGTCGTGGGAAAAACTCCGTTCCGTATGGGACTCCGCGAACACGCCGGATTGGCCGGTTGTGGAGTTTTTGGCCGTCATGTGCGAAAACGCATATCTCGCTCCAGAAGAGGCAAAAAAAGCCTTCCTTGCGTTGGGAGCAGAACAAGTCCATCCTGTAGCCGCGGAAAGCATGGTCGCCTATGTTGTCGGTGCGGCGGACATTGCCGTGGTGGTTTTCCGCGGCACGGATGACCTGGCCGATTGGCTGGTCAACCTGGACTGCCGAACCGCCGAGACCCCGCATGGGACCATCCATAAAGGTTTCTACGAAGCCTACCATGCTACCCCGAACCTGCCGCAGTCGCTTCGATCGCAGATACTGGCTCATTTGAAAGAAAGGCAGCCGAAACATCTGTGGATCACCGGCCATAGCTTGGGCGGAGCGCTGGCCCTGGTGTGCGCCTACGATGGGGTGGAGAACGAAAAGATTCAGATCAACGGCCTCCTCACGTTCGGCCAACCGATGGTGGTTCAGCGGCAGCTTGGCAATTATCTGGATCAACTGTTAGCAGGTCGTTATACTTATTTTGTCAACGGGAAAGACATTGTGCCGCGGGTTCCGCCGACCTATGTCCATTGTGGTGCGAGAATCTCGTTTCAAGACGGCCAGATCGAGCGTTTCCTGCCGGAACGGTTGGCGTCGCGGGTCGCTCCTTTAAAAGACTTGTCTGAGGAAGATACGCTGACGCCCTTGACCGAAGAAGAATTCGAACAGTTGAAAGCCTCGCTTCGTAAAGAGAAACGCATTTCCAAAGGAATGTCTGTGAGAGGCAATATCCCTTGGTTACGCGACCACCCAATGAAGCGTTATCTTGACAAAATCCGAGGCTTCCTGGAGAAGAAGGAAACAAATTCACCGTAGAATGTGCCTCGGCAAAATGCGCCGCGACTCCCAGAGTCTGCCATTCGGACTTAGCCGGCGCAGCAGTGTTCCAGGAGGATTTTTAGGCCGATCAATATGAGCAGCAGACCGCCGGCGATTTCGGCCCGATGGCCCCAGCGGGCGCCGAGTCGGCTTCCATACCGAAGCCCCAGGGTGGTCATCAGCCCAGCTACCAGGCCAATGATGACCGCCCCTAGCCAGAGGTTCTCTTTGACCATCCCCCAACTTAGCCCGACGGCAAAGGCGTCCAAACTGGTAGCTACGGAAAGGGTAACCAGCATCCAGCCCCGGGTGGGATCGGAGGGGAACTTAAGTTCCTTCGGCTTCCGGGCTTGCCAGATCATCCGCCCGCCTACATAAGCCAACACGAAAAAGGCCAGCCAGTGATCATACCGAGCGATCCAGTGCGACAGGCCGGTCCCGGCTACCCATCCCAAAAGGGGCATGAAAAACTGAAACAATCCAAAGTGGAAGGCTAACCGAAACGTTTGGCGACCACTCACCTGCCCCTGGGTTAGTCCTACGGCAATGGCCACGGCCAGGGCGTCCATCGCCAGTCCCAGGGCCAAACCGGCTAGGGTCAGCCAGGGCAAGAAAGCCGCTACCATCCGGTCAAACCCCTCTTCCATTGCCTTAGAATTTCCCATCATCAGCCCATACACCGGCAGGTTCCTCGGCAGACAGACCATTGGGGGAGAAAAGGAGGCGTCCAGGACACCGGACTATTTTCCAGGGACAACCGGAGGCGGCGGTTTGCGACTAGGAAAGAGCCGCCGACTAGAGAAATTTTTGGGGCGGTTCGGCGGGCGGCGGCTTGCGGATGGAACGGGCCTGGGTGTTCAGATGCGATTGAATCCATCGTTCCAGTTCCTCCCAATCGACCGGCGGCAATTTCGACAAATCAGGCCGAAGATCGACCGCCCCTTTGATATAGACATGGACAATCTCATGGCTTGGTTTATCGGTATTCCAATGGATGAGTACCCGGATACAGCGATCTAAGGCCCCCGGGACGCTCAGTTCGTAAGCGCACAGCAGCGGCACATCCATCCAGCCCAATTGCCGGGCGGCCAGGGCGGGAAACTCGGCATCCAGGTCCTTGGTGGTCGTAAAAATCGCACTGGCTACATCTTCTTTCTGGATGCCGTTTTGCCGAATCATCAGGGCCAATAGTTGACGGGTGGCCGTCAGGATGGCCTCACTGGTATTGGCCTCAGCGGTAGTCGCTCCACGAACTCCACGACATGGCATAGGGCAAGTCCTCGAAATCCTTCAATTTACCCACCAGAACCCAAGATGGAAAGATCCCAAGAGGCGATGAAAGAGGATCGGTTGGACTCGAAGGATCCGGTGAGGACAGAGTATGGTTTGTCATTTCTGGGCGGCTGCCGTCCGGGCAAAATTTGACGCCCCCCTATCCCCGTTGGAAAAAAGAGCCAAACCGGCATCCTTCTTAGCGCCAATCGCAGCCCAAATCTCTGGGACTGTTGCGCTTTGGATGGAGAATCCACCGCACCATGAGCGGAAATCACGGTTTTTCGGGCCTCCCGTTGGTCGGTCCGTTTTCATTCGTTATGCCAACGTCCATAAAAACTGGGTTCCCGGTTTGGGGCATGTATGGCCAGGGTTTTTCGGGGGAATGGAGGGGATTTTTTCGTGGAATTTTGCAAGCGTTTTAATATACACAAAATACACAATATGGAGATTATTTGCAAAACGTATCAATAAAGTGTTTTACAAGCATTTTTCGGATTTTAACGATTATTCCTTTTGTTCCGGGTTTTCTTTTGCCGATTTACCCCTCCGGTAACCCGATCCTTCGGAGGTTTTCTATCGTTGCTAGACTTGGGGCGTTTGGGAGAATCTGCCAAGAGAGAATCAGGTACCCGGAAATCCTGGAGTATGGGGGCAGGGGGATTTTCTGGCCCGGGGTAAATCCATCCAACCCGGGGAGAAATGCTGGAAAGTTTGTCCCATGGGGCGGGAATTGCGTTTGGATTCCATAAGAAAGGATTCCTCTCTAGGAACTGCAAACATGGGCGTCAAAAACGCATCTTGGTTTGTCGGCGGTCTTTTGAGTTTGGTGTGGATGGTCTCTTGGGTCCATGCCCAGCAGGTGGGACCTGAGCGGCGTTGGCCGGTCGGGACGGAAAACGAGTCCCGAAGAGTTCGGCGGACTTCATTGGAAAGTGAAAAGACAGCTTCTTCCGATCTCCAGAAAATCCCCACTTCGGACGTGCCTGAATCCCCTCTGGAAGTGGAAAAGAACGGATTCCATCGGCCACTGGATACGTCCTCTGGCATCGGAGAGAACGATTCTCCCCCCCTGATGGAAGAAGACCTCCTGGGCGTAGGGCCGTTCTGCGATCTGTGCGGTCATGGCGCCAACTTCCTCCCCGATTGGTACATCGACCAACGGGTTACCGTTTGGCACCATTCTCGGCCCCGACGGATGCGAACCAGCAGTTTAGGCGGGTTTACTACCGTGGACGGTGATCAGGTCTTCTACACGACCGGCGTCATGGGGACCCGAAGTCCCAGTTTCGACATTGCCGCTGGCTACGGGGCCACGGTCCGCCATTATCTGCGTCCGGCACGGGAAAATACGGACCTATTTGTCGAAGGCGTTTATTTCGGGTTCAATACCTGGCGAGATTCCAGCGATGTGTATGCTACCCAACGGCTTAGTACGAGCACTGGGACCGGGACGGCAACCTTCGGCAACCTGTTTACGCCTTATACCAATGACCGGCAGGGGATGTTTAGCGGCATTGGCGGGTTTGATCGGGCCGACCATCATCAGCTTTACTATGAATCTCGCCTGCATAATGTGGAAGTGAATCTTCGGATTGTGCCTCGGGGCCGACCGGACCGAATTGTTCTGCTTCCCAACGGACACTGGCGCCGCCAATGTCAGCCGGGCATCTATGGCACCTACTTGGTAGGCATCCGGTATTTTAGCCTCCAAGAACAATGCAACTTCCTGGCCGAAGGCGAGACCGTCTTTTACAACCAGAGCGGCCAGATCACCGACCGTGTGGACACCTGGGGCCGGTATGATGTGGACACCTATAACGAAATGCTGGGGTTACAGTTCGGCTTGGATGTCAAATACCGCCAATGCACGGTGGAATGGGGCGCCGAGTGCAAGGTCGCTCCTTGCGTGAACTTTGCCGGGCAGACCAGCCGCATCCGGGCTTCCGATCCAAGCACCGGAACTTCCTTTGATGTCTGGCTTCGAGACCGGGAAGATGATGTGGCCCTGTTAGGGGAAGTATCGTTGGTGGGGTATTATCATCTGCGGCCGAACCTTTCTTTGCGGGCCTCGTGGGACATGATGTGGGCCGTCGGGGTAGCGATGGCGCCGGAGCAGTTGAAGTTCCAGCCGACTCCATCCAATCAGGTGAATACCAACGGCGTGGTCTTTTATCAGGGGCTTTCTTTAGGACTGATCTGGATGAGATAGGTCCTGGGAAAGCTGCTCATCTTTTGCAAACATCCCATTCTGCTCATCTTGCCTATTCTCATATTCCAGCCAACCGCAGTCTCCAACAAAAACCCCAGCCCCCCAGATTCTGGGTCTCCTGCTTCCGCAGGAATGACAATTCTGTTTGGGGCGAGAGTTTTTTGGCGAGCCTCATGGGGGGTATCTGTTTTCGGCAGCGCCCGGCCGCACTCTGGGGGCTATTAGGAAGAAAGCCCTGAGGGCTTGCTCTTGTAGCGTCTCCGAAAGGTTCCTATAATCCCGTGCAAGACGATCCAAGACGCTCAAAGACCGCGCAGAAAAATAAGATGCTTCTCCTGAACCTTTTAGGGAATGAGGTTCGTAAATTGCAGTAGGAACGGTGGGGAAAATAAAACAGGCGACAATGTTTCCCAAGAGCGGGCTAGTTCGTTTTTTTCTGACACGGAGGGCAATAAGACAAGTTTTACCGCTTCGGGCGACGGAACGAAAAACACCGACTGGTCTAAGGGATCGGCCAAACCGAATGTCAAAAAGAAGCTTACAAGCAGGCATTAAATTTTCTATAAGACGTTCGAAAAAGCGTTGTTGATACGACATGGCCATTTCTGGTTTCTATGATCGGTATCTGAACAATGGTCGATAAGACGGGTGGAGCGAAGGAACAGGTGGTTCGGCAAGGAGGTAGAAATTCCCTTGGGCTGAAGAACGGGCCATTCCCATCAGAGATTTGGCCTTCGTTTCTGAGAGGATCAGGTAGGTTAGGAGGCTCGTGCGGGGAAATCCGACCGAATCGGTGCTTTCCGAGACGAAATCCGGAGGGAGAAAACGTTGATCTTTGCCTTTCGGATACGCCAACCGGGGGGTGGCAGATAGGGAGAAAAATAAAGTAGAATTGAACAAAGAGACGGGTGCCAGTTTTTGGCCCCGTTTGGGCTTCGGAGGAGGAAACGATGGAGATTTACGGTCCGCATTCAGTGCATGGTCCTCAGCCGCTGGGTGCTCCGCATGTTATGCGAACAGGTCAGCCCGGTTCGGCGGACCCTGCAGGAGCGATTCAGGATGAGCTGACGATTTCCGAAGCTGCTCAGGCGTTGGAGCAGGCCCAACAGACGCCGGCCATTCGGCAAGACCTGGTAGCACGAGTTCGAGCGGAAATTGCTGCTGGAACCTATGAGACGCCGGAAAAGCTCCAGATGGCGTTGAATCGCTTGTTGGACGAACTCGGGTAAATGCCTAGTCGGTATGCGCTTCGATCAGTTCGTGTTCCGCTTTCGCCGTTGGAACGGTTTAGCGAGTTTTTGCGAAGTCGTGGTAAACGGCTGACGAAGCAGCGGCGGCTCATCGTAGAACAAGTATTCAGCCACCACGACCATTTCGACGTCGAAGAACTGCTCGAACATCTTCAGTATCTCCTGGCCCGTCGAGAGGTTTCTCGGCCTACGGTCTATAGGACGCTCGCCGAGTTGGACGAAGCCGGTCTGCTGAAAAAAATGAGCCTGGGCGGCCGAAATGTCTATGAGCACGACTACGGGTATCCCCAGCATGATCATCTGTATTGCCAGAGCTGCAATCGGCTGATCGAGTTTCATAGTAAGGAGATCGCCCGTTTGTGCGGCCGGGTGGCGGAGGAATATGATTTTCAGATTTCCAGCCATCGGCTTTTTGTAACCGGGCGGTGTGCAGAGTGTCGTCGGCAGGGTCTTTTGCCGTCTTCGGCAGAATCGCCCAGCCAGGACGCCTGACCCCCCGTGGAAACATCATCTTCCACAAAGCCATCGCCCTGGACCATGCCTTTTCTTTGTCTTTTCGTTCTGCTGGACTGCTCGGGTTCCATGGAAGGCCTCCTTCTTCTCTCCATTCCTGGTAATCTGAGCTCCATTGACCCTGCCCGAAAACCGGATAAGATAAAAAGAAGTCGCCATCAGGCAGGAGGATGTGGAATATGCCGTTTATCGAAATGACCGGACAAACCCTGTTGCAAATCATCTCTGAAGGGGGGCCGGATCCGGAGGAACTGGCCAAGGTGGGCCTCACACCCAAAAGCATTGTCCGCGTCAATAAACAGGGTGATATTGAACTTCGCCGACGGGACCGGTGGGATGTGATCGGCGGTTTTCTGGGGGAGTTCGAAGAACGGATCAAACGCGAAACCGGTTTGGACTGGGTGTAATCGCCCGATCCGCCGCCTCGTTCGTATTTCTCTTTTCAAGTAAGCTCGTGGACTAAAGTATTGATTTGGGCCTCGATCTGGGAGGTTTTTGCCCCCTCCTGAACGTAACGATGGGCCGTTTGGGCCAGCTTGGCTAACTTCCGATGAAGGGGACTTGTCGGCTCAAATCGCCGTAGCCGAAGCCAACGCAACATCCCCGGCGAACCGAAGCCCTTCGTTCCCGACAACCCGCCGCACTGCACCCATTGGTTCACCCACTCGCTATTGAGCAGAGCGGCCAAATAGTAGGCTTCTTCGGCGGTTTCGGTGGGGATAAAGGCGCAGGTCTCCTGGGGTACGATCGCTCGGCTGCCCCACGGCGTTTGCATCGGCGTCAGCACAGCGGCCCGAATCTGTCGATCCATCCGCCGCCACACCACCTTGCACTGGCTCAGCGTATAGGGTCCCACATTATAGAGAGAATAAAAAGGTGCATGGGCCTGATACCGCCTGTAGGCGGCCCGTCGCCGAAGTCGGGCCTCCCACCGCTCCAAATACTCCCATGTCGCTGGGCAATGCCGACGAAGCCAATCCGGATCGACTCCCCGCCGACGCTCTGTATCCTGGACCAGCAAAATCCAGCAGGAAGGCCGGGCGTGCCATCGATGGACATCTTGCCATCGAACCAAAGGGAACAACAAATCCGGCTCTAACCGCACCGTTTCCGAGCAGCGGGAGGTCGCCGGGAACGAGGGCTTCGTCGAGCGACTCTCCTCATTTCCCGGCGAATCGCCCAAGAACCTGCCTGTTTGCGGCCTTCTGCCTCGACCGGATGCTGGCCGATTCCGGAGCCGGGCCTTATTGCCCTCTACGGCAATCAGATCAAACCAAAACACCTCGTTGGCCCCGCCAGTGTTGGCCCCAAGATAGGCAACATAATCGGCCGGTCCATGCCATTGCTGCCAGGTCTTGCTGCCTTCTGCCGCCTCCGGCACGGCCGGTCGAATCCACCAAGGCGAAGTAGGCTGATCTGGTGCGATCGGCTCGGCCTGGCAGAGCTCGGCCTGGATAGGGCCGACTGGTTTTAACTCCAGCCAGTTTGCCCTGGAAAGGGGCGATGGCAGCGGAGCAAGACGGTCTGTGTGCTGGGCGGGTCGCCATCGCACATAGGGCACGGGATATACCGTCGATTGCCCTTTTTCCAGTACCAGGACGGTCGTTCGTTGGGCGATGTTGCCGAAAAGTCGCAGTTGAGAAAAATCTTCGACGACAGCAACCTTCAACGGCGTACCGTCCGGCAAACAGAATCGGCGGAATCCATCGCCTGCCCCTTGGGTGTGCAGAAGGCTGTTGGGCAGCAAAAAGGCCAGTCGGCCGCCTGACTTGAGACACCGGTCCGCCGTGGCATAGGTCATCAGACCGGCCAAATCTTTCTTCGCTCCTCCATGCCGACCTTCTTTGGCCGAGAGCGAAAACAAACCATAATGCCGCCAGAACGGTCTGGCAGCTTCCCGGTACTTCGGATCGAGATGATCCCAGACCAGCCAGGGCGGATTGCCCACCACAAAATCAAAGCCTTCCGTCTCGGCAGACGCCGCTTGTTCCGGAGCTTGGGGGAAGAGGGCATCCTGTAAAAAGACCGGGATGGATATTTCTTCGCCTCGGCCAATCCACGGACGCAGAGCCACCAGCCAATTGGCACGAGCCGCCAAGACCGCCAGCGGATTGCGATCCCAGCCTACAATCCTCGGCAACGCCTGCCGAAACCAATCCGGCCGGGAACCGGTCAGATTGGTTTCGGCAGAAGCAGGCAGAGAACTGGCCAAACAGAGACCGGTTGAACCCCAGGGGCCTTGCCCCATCGCATTTTGCCCGGCATCCTGATGAATCGGAGGACCCGCACAGGTCGAAGCGGTCTTCCAAGCGGCATAGAGGGCTGCCATCAAGAAACTGCCCGATCCACAAGCCGGGTCCAATAGCCGACCGCTTCTTCCCCCCTGGTATCCCACTAACTCCACGAGGTGGCGAGCCAGGTCGTCCGGTGTCGCATATTCCCCCCAGCGACGCCGCAGCAACCGCGGTAACATCGCTTCGTAAATCCGCTGAAAATGGTCCCGAAAAAGCATGTCCGGCCAATCGGTCGGCCGTGTCGCCGCTGGGAGTTTCGATCGGGTTGGGCCTTGCTCATTTACCTGTGGCGAGAGCGGCCCAACCATGTTTTGCTGGGGATCGGGTTCCGGTTCTTCCGACCAGCCAGCCCGCCATTGCTCCAGGATGTTTTCGACGAGGGCATAAAGAGGCACCGCCGTCTCAGTCCAAAACATCTGTTGCCATCGGCCCGACGTTTGAACGTACCATCCAAAGGGGGTTTCGTCGTCCAGACCGAGCAAGCGGCCAAGCCGACTTTCTCCCCCCTCCAAGGTCCTTAAACCCTCAAGGTCAGCAAGCCGAACGTCCGCTTCTTTTGTCCGCTCCTCATCTCCCTCCAGCCATATCCACACCAACAGTTTGACTACCAATGCAAAATACGTCTGGACGGCTAAAAGGATTTCTAGCCCTGATCCCGAAGAGACCGACAGAGCATACGCCCTCGCCAACTCTTCCCTGAGACGGCAATCTTCTTGCTCCGATATGCTAGGGGCGCCTCCCAACGCTTTCCATAAACGAAGAATTCTTTCCCGCCGTTTTCTGCCCAGGCTCTGAAATCCTTTCAGAAGTTGCCCCACGCCTTTTTGAGTCAGCAGACTGTCCGCTCCCAATCGCCGGGCTAAACAGTCGCCTAAAAACCGCTGTGTCATGGACAACCTTTTGGGGATTTCCAATTCGTCCATGTCAATGTATTCGTAGCACTTTAGCCGAAGGAAGGGGAGCGATATGTCATTCCTGCGACCCTTAGTGTCATTCCTGCGACCCTTAGTGTCATTCCTGCGCAAGCAGGAATCCAGTATTTCGCCTCTCCCCTGGCCGTCGAGAGGCCAGCCGAGGGGAAGCCGAAGCCGGCTGAGGGGGCAAAAGCAGCGGCACGCCCGTCGTACCCTAGACCTCTAAAACAGAGGCGACTAACGCATCCCTCCAGCGGACCTGTCAAGCAGGTCCCTCCCATCTCCTCGCCGCGGGAGAAGCCAGTTGTTGGAAACGGCTGAAGTGCTCCAGAAGAAATCGACCCAATGGCGTAGGCCTGTTCCCAGAAAGCATCTACCCCATGCCGTGGACCCTTTCATAGGCGGCGATTTTATCTTCGTGCCGCAGGGTCCAACCGATGTCGTCCAAACCGCGGAGCAGACATTCCCGCCGGAAGGGGTCCAAATCAAACGAGAGCCAAAGCCCATAGGCATCTTCGATGGTCATTTGTTCCAGATCGACTGTCAGACGATAACCGGAGTGTTGGCCCGTTCGGCGGAAAAGTTCCTGGACGGCAGCCTCGTCCAGCCGGATCGGCAACATGCCATTCTGAAAACAGTTATTGTAAAAGATATCGGCGAAGCTGGGGGCTATCAGCACCCGGAAGCCATAATCGGCCAAAGCCCAGGGGGCATGTTCCCGGCTGGAACCGCACCCGAAATTCTCCCGAGCCAGGAGAATGGTCGCTCCTTGATACTCCGGCCGATTCAGCACAAACTCAGGATTAAGGGTTCCCTGATCGTCCAGATACCGCCAATGGTAAAAGAGCACCTGGCCGAACCCAGTCCGATGGATCCGTTGAAGAAATTGTTTAGGCACTATCTGATCGGTATCCACATTGGCCCGATCTAAAGGAAGCACCAGTCCCGTATGTCGTCCGAAAGGTTGCATGATCCTTGTCCTTACTCGAAGAAAAACCTTCATTGGTAACATGTTAGCCGAATCAAGCAAATCGCCTCTCCCCTCGCTGTCGAGAGGCCGGCAGAGGCGAAGACGAAGCCGGGTGATGGGGATTTCGACGGTACAAAGGGGCTGGATTCCTGCTTGCGCAGGCAGTGACACCTCTATTCGGCTAAAATGTTACAAGAAACCTTTATTGTAATAGAATATCTCAGCCGCTTGAAGCAGAGGCATTGTCTATCCTCCTTCCCGCACCAACAGCGGAGGCATTTCTATCCTTCTGGTCCAAGCGGCCAAAGTGCTGGAGGTGTCCTTCCTGCACAAGAGGAAATCCAAACCTCGGAAAAACCCAGAAAAACACGGTATGCTTTCCCCGGGCTGAAATGTTCTCGTGGTGATCGCGGCGACGTTTTCCCCGGTTGTCGTCCAGAACAAAGCCATCGTCCCAAGTCGTCTTTTGCTTTGGAGGCGAAGCCAGCTAAGGGACTTGGTGTTAGGGGAACCGGTATTCCCTGAGCCGCCTTGGCTGGCGCAGACCATGACGGCGTCAGTTTTGCAGGCCGGGCAGTGTTTTCAACACGTCCCGCAATCGTTCTAGAGCACGGATGTATCGTTGACTAGCCGCTGCTGGGCTGATGCCTAATTCCTCGGCAGCCTCCTGGTTCGAGAGTTGTTCAAAATGGCGCAGAGCCAGGATTTCGCGATCCAAGGGTTCCAACTGGGCGATGATCTGTTCCAGGCGGGTGAAAAGCTGCTGGCGAATGTCCATCCCCCTGCTGCTCCGGAGTTGATCCACCAGATGCATCGAGAGCGAAGCAGAATCGGCCTCCGGTCGTCCGACCGAATGCATGGCTGCTTCTTGCCGAGGCGTCTGCTCTTGCATTCCTAAATGTTGCCGATGGATCGCCAAAATCCGCTGTCCGGTAAGATAACGGAACCACAAAAAAAGCGGCATGGGGGGATGGGCCAAGTATTCGTCCAACTGCCGGGCCGCCTCGAAAAAGGCCTCCTGGAGGACATCCGACGGATTCACCCGGCTTGCCACCCGACGATCCAACCGGACCTCGATCATCCGGCGTAGGCGAGCCCGCTGACGCATGAATTCACTGGCCAGAGCGGCCTGGCCGCCCTGCCGGAGTCGGGCCAACGCCTCTTCTTCCAGTCGGCTCTCCGCTGCAAAGCCTGACCGGATGGATTCTGGACTTGCATGTTGTCGTCTCGGCTCATCCATACCTGTCTATTTTAACCCACATAAACCGGTTTTTCTTGAATACCCCTGGAAAGGTCCACCGGAGCCGTTTGAACCAGAGAGCCTCCTCTCCCTCTAGCCCTCTAGGCGGCCAAAGCATCGCCAAGGCGTTTTCTTCCAACAGATGGGGCTGCCAGCAGCAGTTTCTAGGTTCCAGAAGAAGGAAAGCCCCTTGGGCTTTGTGTCCAAGGGGCCTGCACCGGGTCGAAAAAAGCCGGTTCCATCGGCCTGCCGACCAGCTCGCCTATTTGCCGCAGTAGTCGATCGCCCGAGCCAGTTCGCTCTTCAAATCCGGACGTCGCACGATCCGATCAATGAATCCATGTTCCAAGAGGAATTCGCTGGTCTGAAAGCCTTTGGGCAATTCGATGCGGATGGTGGCCTTGATGGTGCGTGGACCAGCAAATCCGATGAGGGCCTTCGGCTCAGCAAAGACCAAATCGCCCAGGGAGGCAAAACTGGCCGCCACACCGCCCATGGTCGGATTCGTCAGGACAGAAATAAAAAGGCCCCCCGCCTCATGAAACCGAGCAATCGCCGCGGAGACCTTGGCCATCTGCATTAAAGAGAACACCCCCTCATGCATCCGGGCGCCGCCGCCGGAGCCGGAAATGATGATTAAAGGCAACTGCTGCTCGGTAGCCCGTTCCACAAGCCGCGCTATCTTCTCCCCTACGACCGAACCCATACTCCCCATGATAAAAGCGGAATCGGTTACGCCGAAAGCAACCCGTCGGGCGCGGATCATACCGGCGCCGGTTACCGCGGCCTCTCGCAACCCGCTGCGCGCTTGTTCTTCTCGAATCCGATCCGCGTAAGAGCGTTTGTCGAAAAAACCTAGAGGATCAGCAGGTTCCACATCCGCATCCCATTCCTCAAACGTGCCTTCGTCGAGCACCTGGCTGATGCGTTCCCGGGCCGGCACGTACCAATGGTAATCGCATTCCGGGCAGACCCCGAGAAGTTTTTGGGCTTCTTTGCGGAAGATGGTCGCTTGGCAGCCGGGGCAGCGTTGCCAAAGTCCTTCTGGCACCGCCCGTTTCGGCCTCTTCATTAAATTCCGCCAACTATTTGGATCCGGCGTAGAACTGCTCATCTTTTCTCCTTGCTCCGCTCCCTGATTGCCCAAAAGTAACATTTTAGTTAGCCGAATGAAGCCAATCGCCTCTCCCCCACCGTGGGAGAGGCCCAGTGTGTCATTCCTGCGCAAGCAGGCACCCAGACTCTCCGCCTCTCCCCTGGTGGGAGAGGCCGGCCAACCGGAGGTTGGCCGGGTGAGGGGGATTTCGGCGGCACAAGGAACCTGGATTCCTGCTTACGCAGGAATGACACCTCGTCTCTTCCATTCGGCTAAAATGTTACCCCCAAAAATCCTCCGCAGACAGCGGGGGAAAAGGGGGCGTCCTGCTTCCCTTAGCCGATGCAACCCGGAAATCTTCCCCCTTTCTCGCCTACTTGCCCCCTCCTAGCAGAATCGCCTTCTACGAAAATCCGACGCCGATGCCCGGCCTGAGACGCTCGTAGCAGGTTCCTTCCGAAACAATAGCGTGCTTACGTACCTGCTGGAGTCGGGGTCTGGGTATTGACTTCCAACACCTCGAAGTCTCCGTGCATTTCCAGAGCTTTCCAGAGGTCGCCGAGGGGTTGGCCTGTCAACAGCCGTCGAACCAAGCTCGCCAAGGGCTCCGGCAATACCAAACCGATGACCCCTTCTGGGTGTTTTTTTAGCAATCGGTTCATAGCGGCTTGAACCCGAGCGTCGGCTTCGGCCAGCATCTCCCCTCCCGGAGGACAGACAATCTCCGGTTGTTCTTGCCACTGGCGATAGACTTTCGGCTGTTTGTGCCGAATCTCTTCCATGCAGATGCCCTGCCAAAGTCCGTAATGGAGATTCTCCATCCGGTCCAGCTTTTTGACCTTCACCCCCAGCAGATCGCCCAATTTCTGCGCCGTCTGCCATGCAGGCTCCGACGGAGGCGCATAAAAACGTTCGATCCCTTGATCTCGAAGCCGCTCGCCCAATTCGGCCACTTCTCTCTCCCCTTCCTCGCTGAGAGGCAAATCCAGATTCCCTTGGATACGGCCTTCTCGGGTGTATGGGGTCGCCCCCGGATGAATCAAAAGAATCCGGACAATACCCACCTTCTCTCCAGGCTGATCGCTCATGGCTTACTCCACTCTCTCCGAAAACACCGTCGTCGCTGATTGTCCCTCTTGCTGGGGCGATGAGCAAGTTTTCCGATAAAACGCTTTTTCCGCTGCTGCGTGTAAAGCACTGAACCGGCTTCGATAATCCGAAGCCGTAAAAAGACCTGTCCCCACCACAAATACATCCGCCCCCGCCGACGCAGCCGCCCCTATCGTCTCCGGATCAATCCCCCCATCGACCGACAGGAGTAACCTGGAGGGGGCTTTCTGCCGAAGAAACCGAAGTTTTTCCAAAATCTCCGGCTGAAACCGTTGTCCGCCGAATCCCGGCATCACACTCATCACCAATACCAAGTCGCATTGATCCCAATACGGTTCTACCGCCGAAACAGGCGTGGGTGGATTCAGACTTAACCCGGCGCAGGCCCCTAACCGGTGGATTTCCTCTAGCAGACACCCCAGATCGTCCACCGCTTCCACATGAACGGTGATCAGATCGGCCCCCGCTTCTCGAAATCGCTGCAAATAAGTCCCAGGGGCGGAAATCATCAGATGCACATCCAGCAGAAGCCCGGTAACCCGCCGAACCGATTCCACTACAGGCAAACCAAAGCTGATGTTCGGCACAAAATGCCCGTCCATGATGTCCAAATGGAGCATCTTGGCCCCGGCTTGTTCCACCCGGTGGATTTCCGCGGCCAAATGGGCAAAATCGGCCGCCAAAAGCGACGGGGCAATCACCGGCGCCGCCTCATAAAGCTGCCTGCAAACTTCTTCAGGCTCCATTCTCGGGGTCCTAACTCAGCACATCCCCAAAAGACTCATCTTCTCTTCTTCTCTCGACTTTTACATCCCGTTTTTAGGTTGAGACGGCCGGAGGCCCTCCTACTCTAAAAAACTCCTGCCCACACCACGGATCGGCAGATAGGCCTCCCATCCACCCAACCAATATTTGATAGATTCTAGCAAGGTCTGAAGGGTTCGTCATTCACTTCTTCGGGGGGGCAGGAAGCCGTAAATTCCTCTATTTGGGTGGCAATTAAATAACCCATTAGAGGCATTTGAACGTCCCTTTCCCCAAGGGATGCATATTTCAGCCGTCGAAACCAAGGCCAGGGGGAATCATTCCCGCAAAGCCTAACCAAAAGATGAGAAAAAAACAGCAACCAAAAAGAGGGCTACAAGCGGTGGGGAAATATGAAAAGAGGTCTTTATTTTTTCTCTATATCCTCCGTTTTCGGCAAATCCTCCAAACTCTCCAGTCCAAAAAGGGCCAAAAATCGGTCGGTCGTGTAGTAATAGGCTTTCCGGCTGGCATCCTGACTGCGTTCTACTCGGAGCAATTGCCTTTGGACAAGGTGGGTAAGGATATGGCCGCTCGACTTTCCGCGGAGGAGTTGCACCTGTTCGGCGGTGATCGGCTGCTGATAAGCGACGATTGCCAGCACATCCACGGCTGCTTGGGAAAGTCTGGTTTCTCGAATGCGGGTATAAAACCGGTTCCGCAAATGCCAGTAAGGTTTCCGGAGGGTCATCCGGTAGCCCGGTCCCTCACTGACAATGTGGTAGGGGCAACCTGCTGCCTCATACCGCCGGTTGAGTTCTCGCACCAAATCCGGGATTTCTTCCGGCTGGACATTTCGCATGATTGAGGCAGCCGTTTCCGGTCGAATGGGCCGATTCTGCGGATCCCCTACAAAAAGCATGGCTTCCAAAATGCTCAAAGGGCTAATCTCGACCGTGTCGGGTTGCCCAGAAGGGGGGGTAGAGGTTTCGGATCTGCTCTGTTGGGATTCTTCGGAAAGTTTTTCGTTTTCCTCTTCGAGGGCGAAAGATTCCCCTTCTCTGTCCCCCCCATTTGGAGAATCGGCCTCCGGACATTTTGGTTGCTCACCAGCCGGAGGGTTTTTCAGTCCGGCTCGGCCCATAGCTTCGCTGAAGGCTTCGGTTAATGCCCGCAGCGAAAGTTCCTGGCCTTCCGAGGTTTCTTTTTCCCATCTACCAGCCATACAGAAGTTACTATAAAAACTCCTTTCGCCCCAAAGCAAGCCCGATCCGTACCACCCATTTGGTGCATATCGTATAACCCCATTATCTCCTCAACTTCATCTAAAGCCGCCTTCGTAAAAATCTGGCGGTTTTTCAAGATTAACCAACCTTCGCACCTTCAAAATCCAGAAAAAATCTCCTAACTTACTTGAATTCTCCACATAGGTTGGTATGTTAGGTAAGTAGGAGTATGAGGTGAGTTGTTTTGTCCTTTCCTAAGGAGTTGATGGCGATGGGTTCCTCCAAGCGTCTGTTGATGTGGGGTTTACTCGCTAGTGGAATCGCACTAGGGGCTTTGGGCCTTCCGAAGGCAGAGTCTTTCTGGCGGTATTGGGGTTTGGGTGGAGCCCCGGTGTGGACCTGTGGATATAGTGGATGCTCCGACGGCTGGTATCTGGGCATCCGACCAGGACCGATCCGTCGGCTTCTGTTGGGGCCTTATCGCTGGTACTATGCCGGCCGGACTTGCTACTACAGCCCTTGCTATGTAACCACCTGTTCGGTCTGTGGGTGTGATCCGTGTTGCTGTTGGGATGCTTGTTGCAGCGTGCCTGTGGTAAGCAGCTCCGCCCCCGTGCATATGGAAGAGGGAGTGGTCCCTCCTGAGGCCCCCAGCTTGCCAAAACCGGTTCTGCCGAGTCCGAAACCCGTCGAACCGCAAACGCCCTCCAGGACCTTGCCGGGCGTGGAACCTTCGCCGACGCCAGCCCCGCAGCAGCCGCCATTGCCTGGCCCAGCCCAAGGCGGCCTGGAGCCGACCCGCTCCGACAGCGGACTGCTGACCATCTATGTCCCGTATGACGCAAAGGTCTTCATCAACGGCCTGGAAACCCGCACCACCGGAAGCCGACGCCAATATGTCTCTTACGGCCTGTTGCCCGGCTATCGGTACAAATACGAAGTTCGTGTTGAACTCGTTCGGGACGGCAAAATCCTAGAAGAAACCAAAGTCGTTTATCTGACCCCCGGGGCCAAAGAGGCGCTGGCCTTCGGATTCAATATCCAATCCGCAGAGGGCCTGGCCGCTGCCCCGTAAACGGTTCTCTGGAGTTCTGAAAACGGTTCTCCAGGAAATACGTTGCACGACGTTCACGGCGGCTTCTTCCGACTGAAATCCAACCCAAGGGCCTTTCTCCTCGGAGAAAGGCCTTTTTTTGTAACACCTCAGCCGAATGGCCAGCCACGCTCCTCGTGCCCCCAAATGGAGTGCAGCGGACCTACCTTGCCTCTCCCTCGGTCGTCCTCTTCGCCTCTCCCCTGGCCGTCGAGAGCCCGGCCTGGCCTGAGGGAACGCCGAAGGCTAGGCCGGGTGAGGGGACAAATGGCCAGCCACGTTCCTTGCCCTTCAGAACGGGCGCAACAAACGCATCCCTCCAGCGGACCTGACAAGCAGGTCCTTCCCGAAAGGGAGCAATCCCCGCAGGCAGGCCCTGAGAGGCAACTGTCTTGCTCACTTCGCTCCGATTTCTAACGAGCGAAGATATTCTTGGTGGAGATAAGCTCGGCCTTGCCGGATGTGGATATGCTCCCAGGGCAAGGGGCGATCTACCGGATAGGGGCGGTGCAACAGGGCAGCCGGATCGATCCCACATCGCGCCAAGGCATCCTGCCAAAGTTCCGGGTGGAACTGGTCGGTCCAAGCGTCGAAGCGGGCGCCGTTTTGCCAAGCCTGGTGGATGACTTCTCCCAGCCGACGGTCCCCCCGGGAAAGCAGCCCCTCCAAAAGACTCGTTTCTAAATCGTGGTATTTGATCTCGACGTTTCGCATTTTGACCCGTCGGCGAAGGAAGCGATGGGCCTCCTCCAGATACTCTCGACTGGCCGCCGCATGCCACTGAAACGGCGTGTGAGGCTTCGGAATAAAATTGGAGACATTGGCCACCACGGTAACGTGTCGGCCGCGAATTTGGCGCCCCAACCGGGCAATCTCCTCGGCCAAGTCAACGATCCCCGCAAGGTCTTCGGCTGTTTCCCCAGGCAAGCCGCACATGAAGTAGAGTTTGACCCGATGGAAACCTTGTTGGAAGGCTTGTCGGCATCCTTCCAGCAGGTCTTCATGGGTGATCTGTTTGCCGATGCGACGGCGCATGGCCTCTCGTGCCGCTTCCGGGGCCAAGGTCAATCCCGAATGCCTTTCCGTACCCAATTGCAAAGCCAACATCCGCCATTGTTGATTCACCCGCAAGCTAGGTACAGAAATGCTCACTCCCAAAGGCTGAAACTCCGCCTGAAGACGCCGGATCAGTTCGTCGAAATAGGGATAATCGCTGGTGGATAGAGACAGGAGCGAAATTTCATTGTACCCGGTGGCCCAGTACGACTCCCAAGCCGCCTCCATAATCGTCTCCACCTTCCGGAATCGCACTGGCCGTTTCAGAGGGTTGCTTTGGCAGAATCGGCATCGCCAGGGGCAACCCCGCATGATCTCCAAGCTGATGCGATCCTGCACCGCCGCCACATGCGGAACAATGGGCCGAGTGGGCAGTGGAATACTTTCCAAATCCGCCAATACCGCAGGCTCAATCACGGCTCGGGCTTCCGGGCAGAGGGGCGTCGGCGGCAAAGGTCGGCCTTCCCTGTCCTGTTCAGGACGGTAAAGACTAGGCACATAGACGTAGGGAAACCTCTTGGCCAATCGGGCTAGCCTCTCCTGTCGGCTGCCCCCTTCGCTTCGGCTCTGAATCCACGCTTCGGCCACCTCCAACAAACTTTCCTCTCCATCGCCCAAGATAAACAGGTCGATGAAGTCGGCCAAAGGTTCAGGATTCCACGCACACGGCCCGCCAGCAATCACCAGGGCATCCTCTTCCCCCCGCTCTCCGCTCCGCAGCGGAATGCCGCCCAGATCGAGGATGGTAAGCACATTGGCGGCTTGAAGTTCATATTGCAACGAAAATCCCACAATATCAAAATCTCGAAGAGGTGTAAATGTTTCCAGGCTCCACAGGGGTAGTCCAGCTTCTCGCAGTAGTTCTTCCATGTCTCGCCCCGGAGCAAAAACTCGTTCGCAGGCCCACTCAGATCGGCGATTCACCGCCGCATAAAGCACCTGGAGTCCATGATGGCTCATGCCGATCGTGTAGGCGTCCGGAAATGCCAAACATATCCGGCCCCGAAGCCCCTGAGCCGGTTTGACCACCGCATTCAGTTCCCCGCCAATATATTGGGCCGGAGTCTGCACCCGCGGCAAAATCGTCCGCACGACGCGGTCTTTCAAAGCACTCCAAGTCCTCTCCGCAACAGAACCAAGTTCGTGCCATCCCATGAGGGAAATCGCTCCCTTGAGTGGAATCCGGTGCGCCTTCCGTAGAATCAGCCGGAGCCCCAAAAGGTCCTCTCTGCTTGAAATTCCTGGGGTTTCCCAACGTTCACACGCTAGCCTTGGCGAAGCCCTTTAAGTTATTTTACACCTTTCGGCCAAACGGGGAGCGGAATTCCGAGGACAAGAACGCCTACAAAACAGCCATCTCTGGAGGAACGCTTCGGCCCAACGGCCCCGTGCCAGCCGACGAAAGTTGCCCTATACTTAAAAAGGAGTCCTTTTCAGGAGATGTCCGATGAAACCTTGGACGAACTGGCAAATGCTGTTTCTCGGAATTTTGGGGCTTGGGGTATGCACCGACCGGCCCGCGGAGGCTCAAAGTCGGTTTGACGAAGCCCGCTTGCGCATGGTGGCCGAAGCCATCCTCCCCGCCGGAATTAAAAACCCCCGGGTCATCGAAGCCATGCGGACTACGCCTCGCCATGAGTTCGTACCGCTCAACCAGCGGTCGTATGCCTATCTGGACATGGCCCTGCCGATCGGCGAAGGCCAGACAATTTCCCCCCCGTTTATCGTCGCTTATATGACCGAACAGTTGGACCCCCAGCCCACGGATCGGGTTTTAGAAATCGGCACGGGCAGCGGCTATCAGGCCGCTGTGCTCAGTCCTCTGGTCAAGGAAGTTTATACCATCGAAATTGTCGAAACTTTGGCTCGGCGGGCCGCTCAGACTCTCAAACGCCTCAAATACAATAACGTCTTCGTCAAATCAGGCGACGGGTTTCTCGGTTGGCCGGAAAAGGCCCCTTTCGACAAAATCATTGTTACCTGTTCTCCGGAGACGGTGCCCCCGCCGTTGGTCGAACAACTTCGGGAAGGCGGCCGAATGATCATTCCTGTTGGCCAACGCTATCAGCAGGTCTTTTACCTCCTGAAAAAAGAAAAAGGCCAACTCGTTCAAGAAGCCCTCAAACCCGCCCTGTTTGTGCCCATGACCGGCCAGGCAGAATCGCAGCGCAAAATCCAGCCCGACCCCGCCCACCCCTCCCTGGTCAACGGCGATTTCGAACAAACCATGGGCGATCCGCCGGAACCGGTCGGCTGGCATTACCTCCGCCAATCAGAGTGGGTCCAAGACCCCAAAGCCCCTTCCGGCGACCATTACATGGTTTTCAGCAATAACCTTCCAGGACGACCGGCTCAAGCCCTCCAAGGGTTCGCCGTCGATGGGCGAAAGGTCCGCTCCCTGGATGTCTCCCTCTGGGTTCGCGGCAAAGACATTCGGCCAGGGCCCGCCGGAGAACTGCCCACCCTGGCCATCCTATTCTACGATGAAAAACGGGAACCCGTGGGCGAGGCGGCTCTGGGACCCTGGCGGGGCAGTTTCGACTGGCAAAAACAACGGGATCGCCTCCATGTGCCCCAGCACGCCCGAGAAGCCATCCTCCGGATCGGCCTGTTCGGCGCTGTCGGTGAACTTTCCGTGGACGGCATCACCTTGCAAACCGCTGATCAATAACAATTCCGCTAACATCTTTGCCGAATGAAGCAACTCGCCTCTTCCCAGGCCGTCCAGAGTCCGTCCCTGTGTGTCATTCCCGCGCAAGCAGCAGTCCAGCAGGTGTCCTTCCCGCGCAAGCAGGAACCCAGGCTCCTTTGTGTCCGCCCCTTTGTGTCCTTCCCACCCCCCGTGTCATTCCTGCGCAAGCCGGAGAAGGTGTCCTTCCTGCGCAAGCAGGAATCCAGCAGGTGTCATTCCCGCTTTCGCGGGAATGACACACAAGGGTGGGCCAAAACGCCTCTCCCCACCGCGGGCAAGGCCGGCCAGAGCCGCGACCGCTAAGAGAGCGGCACGCTGGCCGGCTGAGAGGGCCCCTTGTGTCATTCCTGCGCAAGCAGCAGTCCAGCAGGTGTCATTCCTGCGCAAGCAGGAATCCAGGCTCCTTTGGGTGTGCCCCTTGGTGTCCTTCCTGCGTAAGCAGGAATCCAGGCTTCTTTGGGTGTGCCCCCTTGGTATCCTTCCCGCGTAAGCAGGAACCCACACAGTGTCCTTCCTGCGCAAGCAGCAGTCCAGTACGCCTCTCCCCACCGCGGGAGAGGCCGGCGGTGCCCAAGGCACCGCCGGGTGAGGGGGCCACTGTGTCCTTCCTGCGCAAGCAGGAATCCAGGAAGAAAACCAGGATCCCCACTTTCGTGGCAGTGCCGCGGAAGTGGCCGCCGCACGAGGCAAAGGTCTTCTGGCCGGAGAGTGGCTCGCACTTTTCGCCACGCATCCCCCGCTTTGGGGACACGCTTTTCGATCCTTTTAGGGACACTCTCCATCTTTTTGGGGGTATGCTTTTCCCTTCTTTTGGCCACCCCCCTTCCCTTCTTTTGGGGGAACCATTTCCCTCCCTTTGGGGCAACCCATTTCCCCTTTTTTGGGGAAACTCTCTGACTCGTTCTTCCCAAAGATCCTTTCTTTATCACCGAACTTAACTTACGACGGCAAAACAGGTCAGCGAAAAATGTTTCGCCTACCAAGTGCCGGAAGACAACTTTCTGCCCATCCCCTGGGTGGAAATTTTGATTTTGGGAAAATTTTTTCTCGCCTGCTTGACAGCGCCAGGGGGATGGTTCTACTAACAAGGTGATGTTCTCT
>Ga0272448_1001277_pt1 | contig 34513 bp, 23 predicted proteins | sample YNPCB0191_FD_202220 | JGI IMG/M metagenome (GOLD analysis project Ga0272448, IMG submission 202220) | Hot spring sediment microbial communities from Yellowstone National Park, WY, United States - YNP-CB-019-1 | ecosystem: Environmental > Aquatic > Thermal springs > Hot (42-90C) > Sediment...
GCTCAACGTGGCGCACCTCGATGGCCCGAAGAAGCTCCGGTGCGCCGTCTGCAATCTTTATAGCACCAAAAAGATACACACTGCAACCGTGACGACACAACAGCAACGTAAAAGAAATCTTGCATTACGCGCAATGCGGTGTTGGACAGAGGTTCTCGCCGCTACACGGACTCCCGTGACCGTTGGGGTACGATGCCTTGACTCTCAGCTTCCTATACCCCGGGCGGTTCGCAATCGGTAAGGATTGATGCACAGCGCATTAACAGGGTGTTGAAAAAGTCATTTTTGGAGGAAAAAACATACAAAAACGCCAATGTTCCCGAGGGTTGTTTTTCCAAAACAGCCATTTTTCAACAGCCTGTTAACAGGGCGAGAGGAAGAAATACACCGAATGTCTGAACGCTTCTCATGTGGCCTAACGCTCTTGATCAGTAACCCCACGACTGCAATAAGTGCCTGCAAACCCGTTTCACAGTGTCATGATCTGCCTCGAAGGGGATAGGTGGAAGCGAAGGAGTGGGTATTGAGTGAGTACGTGAGAATGGCGTCTGCTTTACCATCTCGTTGTAAGTATGCACCATCAGTACATGAAGAGCGATGGTATCCTGTATGTTGTATGCAAGCAGGGTTTCGAGTGCCTTGCTGTTCCTTCGTTTTTTGTAGTCGTTCCAAAGCAAAACCGCGACGAACCCATTGATCCCCTCTAGGCCCGGCCGCGCAATGCCGACCCGACGCTCACACTCCTTCAGACCACCATCGAGGCCAAGACGATTGAGCGGATACCGAAGGTCAATGTGTGCCAGGTTGAGCTTGATTCCGAAGTAGCGTTCGATTCGGGGAACATCGAAGTGTTTGCCGCTGTAGGTCACGAGGACTCGATACTCCTGAATATCTCGGACAAAATGGTCTAGATTCTGGCCGTTTACGTAAAAGCGAATCGAACGGCCATCGTACAAGACAATGGTGGTTATTTCTGCTTGTGGGTGGAGTCCCGTGGTTTCAATGTCAACAAAGGCACAGCAATCCTGGAAATCGCGGTAGAGCCGCCAGTGGTGCTTGTTCTCCATATTCTCGGCGAAGTAACGGGCGTTGCGCCGCTCGTAATTCCGGATGGACTCCTCAATATTGCGACTTAAAGATTGCTGGATGGGGCCCGGCAGCTGAACGGACAATGACCGAGCGGCGGTATCCCAAGAAATGATCCCCGCTGTCCATAGACGTTTCTCGGTTTTTTCACCGATCCCCGGGATATGGCAGAAGGTGTTCCTTAACATAACAACACTCTCGTTTCAGAGTAGGCGCTTGCTTGCTACGTAAGTAAACAGAAACTCGCCCATCGGTAAGCCGACGAACACCGAATGAAGGATTGGGCTGCTGGAGGGCATGCTCGCAAAGCTTGACCGCATTGAAAACACAAGAGAAGCATTTCCGGGGCGAGCGTTTGGCCGGGATGGGCTCGCGCTTCGAAAGCCAGTATCCCACAGCCCAACTCAGGTCCCTGACCGCCTTGTTTGCGTCGTACGGGAAAAGGTAGGCTTTCCAGCCTTTCCCCTTGACTGTCGTCCTCTTAGGCTTATTCACGAGCTGTGCCCGCCTCGCTGTTTCACAACTTTCATAAATTGCGTGTAATGTGCCAGTTTGATTGAAAAGATCGAATATGACAGCCTTCGACAGGGCAACAGTCCGAGGGGCGCTTTCATGTCCAATAGGTGGGAACATAACAATGCCAAAACAGAGTTGCTCCGCCGTGAATCCCATACTCTCGGTGAGCCAAGCATAAATCTCCGATTGGACCTTGTGGTCGCGGAAAGGCTCTGTCGCGCTTGAGAATTTAAACTCGAGCAATAGGAGCGCCTTCTTACCTTCGAAGGCAAAGAGGTCTGGTCGTCCCCGAATCCACACACCGCGGAAATTCCCTTCAAGTACCCACTCACAGATGGCGAGCTCCTCGCCCTTTCGGATGGATTCCTCAATTTCGGCGGCTGTAACCGGCTCGGCTTGAGTTGCAAGGGTGTCATGACCGATTTTTCCCAGTTCAAGAGGGGCTAGCTCAATTAGGACTTCCGGATGGACTCGCTTCAGGTGGACCTTGTACTCGCAGTAGAACTGCTCAGCGATTTCGGACGGCCAGAGGCAGCTTACGCCGTGTCGTAGCTCAGCGGTTTCGCCTTGGCTTCGCAGTGCAATTTGCATCGTCACACAATTTACGTTGCCGTCTTGGCAGTATCACTTTGCCTGAAAGCCGTACAGGTGTCTGCCCTCCGTAGTAAGCACGGGTTGTGCCGCGGGCACAACACAGAGTCGCAGGTTTTGGAACTGGCACACCAGACAATCGATAAACGAAGACCAGACATCTTGGGAATTCACATACTCCGTGCCCTTCAGCCTGGCAAGCCGCAAAAAACGCATTTGGCGAGACGCCCGATCCCCAGTATGAGGCGCAGATCAAGCACACTTGCTCACCAGTGGCGGCTAGGCCGTTTATGTCGGACTGGACGCGCATATGACACTATCGCTCTCTACGCGCCGCAGCCGGAGTTGAAGCAGAGTATGGGGATCAAAGTTGAACTGATCTTGAGTAACTTGGCGATGCGTAAACAAGGCTGACTTCCGGCAAGATGCCGGTAGCACGTTGATTTGTTTTTCGAAACGCTTCCGGTGCACTTTTCGCCCCCTGCGGTTAAAAGTGATCCACAGGAAACCGGAAAAAACCTTATCGGTCCAGGCTGAACCCGACCCTGGAGGCCGTCCGGCATCTGGCACGTGTTAAAACTGCGGCCTGGAGGGGTGGGCGCCATCGTAACCGTATTGTTACGGGGCCGACCTGCAGGTGTGGGACGGTACCTTCCAACTTTTCTCGGAAGGTTTTGCTTCGTGAAAATCTTATCTCAGGTAGGGCGGGCAGTCCTCTGCCCGCCGGATGGTTTCGGGCCTGCAGATTGCGGCGCGTCCCGCACATGCGGGACGCGCCCTACCTTGCCCGGCGTCTCCGCGCCTTCGCGGTGAAGAATCAGCCAAGAGACTTTCGACAGTCTCGCATTTGCGCCTCTTGGTTAAAAATGGTGCCGGGTCATGGCCGTCATTACGCCAAGCTTTTTGTGGTCTGGCGCGCGGCCATCCTAGCTGCGGCTCTTCTGCGACCGGGACGGTCGCGCGCCGGGCCAGACCGGCGCGCGGCCATCTTGGCCGCAGTGCCTGCTGGTAAGCAGAACTTGTTTGAGGTCTTTTTTGGGGTGCAACAGTACCGGTGCTGTGAAAGCTTGGAGATGGTAGCGTTGACCGCAGCGTATTTTTGCAGGCGTGGACGCCCGCGCGCTGTGACAATTGCATTGGTAGGGCGGGCAGTCCACTGCCTGCCGGATGGTTTCGGGCCTGCAGATTGCGGCGCGTCCCGCACATGCGGGACGCGCCCTACCTTAGATGTTGGCAGGGACATCGCCTGTGCGCCGGACCAAAGTGCCCGGAACTGAAAATGGTAGGGACTGCTCCGTCCTTCCTGTGTGACTTGCGTGATCTGCGGGCTGGTTTAGCCCGCAGAAAACGCAGAATGCCGCAGAATTTCAGGAATCACTTTGGGTTTCTGCCTTCTGTGTGGTCTGCGTGATCTGCGGTATGTCCGCAATTGAAAATGGCAGGGACGCCTCGCTGAGGCGTCCGCAAACCGGTTTCAACTGCCTGCAAGATACCGGCAGCACGCTCGATTCGGAGTTAGGGTAGTCAACCTCGCGTTCTTAGTGTCTTTGGCCCGTAGCGTTAAAGATGCGGGCGCGCCGGGTCAGGTGCACCGCGGGACTGACTGGTAGCCCGTGCCCACCATTCCAACCTAGCCTTTGTTTCAAAGCGCGCATTCGTTCGCGGTTGACGCGCGTTAAGGCTTTGGGGATGAGTTTGGCTGCATTGTGCCAGTTGGTTGTGCCTCGTCTATGTCGGCTGTTGCAGAACGCACACGTTTGTATTCGAGTTTGTCGTGGATTGTGTCCGGCAGTTTTGGTCCGGCATATATCACAGCAAGTTCGGCCAGGGCAGTTGATTTGTCATTACCAAAGCCGGAAAGGCGGGTGAGCTTCAGGTGCCGCGCGGTGACGGTTTGCGTGAACTTTATCGTTTGCGGGTTCCATGTCGAGACCAGCTCGCCCCGGACAATCTCGCGCCATGCATGGCAATCGTCGCTTACCTCGATCATGTACCCCCGAATATCGCCTGTGTGGTTACGGTCGTTTTGGCGGTTCATCAGGATCAGGCCGTTCATTTGGACCGGATTCGCAAAAGTGATGATTAACTCCGGCTCAGGTGTTGTAGTTGACCAAAATGTATTCGGATCACCGTCAATGACCGCCTCCGGGTCTGTTCCAGGTGCATGTACAGTTGCGCCGAGCTTGCGCATGATGAGCGTGTCAAACAGCAAGCTGTGAATTTGCTCGGGCTGTAGCTGTATTGCAGGTGCAAACTTGCTGCTTGCCATGTAATCGAGTAACGAACGGCGTAGTTGCCGTGCAACTGGACGCGTTTCCAGGTCATTTACAATGTCGAATGAGCAGACCAGTAGTTTGCCCCGTCGGACCTTTGCTTCGAAAATCGTTGCCAAGCGCCAGTTACGGTTCCAGTCGTCAATGGCTGCCACAATCGGTTTGAGCCGGTGCGGCAACGGGCTGATGTTGATTGCGCGTGTGTTGCGGACAAGCTCGATCCATTGCCAGTCGCAATGGTCTGCAGTTGGGAACTTTGCGAGTGCGGGGTGATTAGTGTTGCACCATAACCCGAGCATGCGAGTCCACTGCGGGTTCATCAACCGGTTCCAAAAGATCGGTACCTCGGCCAGAGGCGGGCTGAACCATGCAAGATCGGCCGTGCGCGGCACGAAGAGCACTTTGCCACCTTTGGCCAGTCGTGTCTCAGCCTCGTCCCATGAACGTGTTACCAGCACATCCGGCGGGTTTGCGTTGTCCACGTGAGCGGGGTACACCCAAAAACGCCAGTCGTTTATGGCGATTAACCCCGCCGAAGACACTGACGAACTGAATTCGTAGCGGCGCCTGGCCGAGGCGATTGCATGAGGCGCGCCGCCGGACCGTGCACGCGAACCATCTGCGGTCTCAACCCGGACGATGAGTTTATAGGTTGCGGGCGCAGGCAACGTGTCCAGGTCAAGTTCGATTTTGCCGAGTGACGTGTTTCTGCCGATTTGAATTCTCCCTTGCAGTGATTCGCCTTCTGCAACGGCCTTACCGCAAGCGTCTTCGACCCGCCACGTGACAATTGCATTTGTCAGTGGGGCGGGGCCGTAGTGGGCGACCTCGAGTTCAGTTTCGAGCTTGTCGGCTGTGGTGAACACTCGGTTTGTCAGTCGTGCCAGTGGGACCGTTTCACTGCAGAACATGCGCCATTCGATGGCTGCGACATACCCTTTTTGTTCCCAGAACGGGTCGAGCACGCCGACGAGCGCAGTCCCCTGGCCGATGTAATCGTGCAGGTCGAGTAGTTGGAATCCGGCGAGGCCGGGTGTGCGCAGGTTCGCCTCGATTTCTTCCTTGTAACAGGCGAGTTGGAACCTGCCGGATGCGCGGGCGAACTGCTTGTTCAAGTCGAGCAGGCCGGTTGCCCTGGCTGAATCACGGAAAATCTCGTAGTTACCGGGGCGGAGATACCCGGTAAACTTCTTGACCACATCGAAGTCCGGGTACACACACCATTGGCCAAGCTCGTGCGTTACAACGGGCACAGTTACGTTGCACAATGCATTGCGGTAATCGCGACCGAACCAGCCGGATTCACCGCGAACACGGCGTTGACCGAACCGTTGAGTGACGCAATAGTCCACATTGTCGAGCGGGCCGGGTGCATCAGGGTCGGTGAAACCGGTGCCGGTTGTATAGAGCCTGCGCGGGTCACGTGCTCGGCAATGTGCAGCCCATTGCGGCAGCACATCGCGCCATCTGCCTTTAGGTTCGTTGCTGGGTGAAAAAAGCACAAGTGATGGGTGGTTGCCGTAAAATTTGATGATCCGCGCGGTTTCAGCGTAGAGCATCTCCTCCATTGGTGTGCTGGGGTTGAACGTGTTCCACATGCCAGGTTCGATTTGGATGTAAAGGCCGAGTTCATCTGCGGCTTCAAACGCAGCTTCGGGCGGGCAAAACGAGTGAAATCGCACATGGTTAAGCCCCCATTCTTTGCACGTGGCGAACAGTTTTCGCCAATACTCGACGTCACAAGGTGGATAACCTGTGATTGGGAAATCGCCGCCGTGATGCGTGCCGCGCAGGTGCGTTGGCCGGCCATTTATTGCAAAACCCCGATCTGCAGCTCTGAACTCGCGCAGGCCAAAGGTCACCTGATGCGTGAAACGTGATGCGCAATCCGTGTTGGGAAAACCATCGTCGGGAATTAACTCAAGGGCAAGTTGATAAAGGCCAGGCGCAAACTCCTCCCAGAGCAATGCATCTTCCCCCAATGGTAGATCGAATTCGAAGCTGGTACCAGATTCGTCCCAAGCAATGTTTTTTCGGATTTCCGGTGTCGGATTTTTCGTCGGGGTAAGCTTTTGCGATTGCTGCACCGGCGTTGCGGTGGCGATCAAACTGCCAGTTCCTTTTTTGCCGGTTAGGTTGCACACTCTGCCTTTGACAGTTACCGACCGTGAAGCAATGCGTGGGTAAACTTGGATGTCATCGAGCCAGACCAGCGGAGTTGACCGTAACTCGATTTTACCGACGATGCCGTTCCAGCTCTGGCCGAGCGAGTCAGAGATACTGTGTGCATCTGGCCGGTAGGGCAGGAGCATCCGATTATCCACGCGGACGGTGAGCCTGTATTTGCCCGGTGGCAGGACGCCCAGGTCGAACTCGTGCGGTGTGCAGAGCGAGTTATTCGTGCCGATGAGCTTGTCGTTTAACCACAGGCGCGATTCCCAGTTCACGCGTTCGAGGAACACAACCGTGCGCCAGCCATGCCAATCGTGTGGTATCTCGATGTCGCGCTGGTACCATGCCGGACCGATGTAATGACGCGGGGGCTGGCAAAGGAACGGTACTTTGACTTTGCCGGGCTTGATATAGGCTTTGTAGTCATCGCGCAGGAACCAGTTTGTATCGTAGAGCGTCAGCACCCACGGTGTGTTAGTACTGATCTCGTTACCGTACCCTTGCGCCTGCAAAATGCCGGGCAGGGTGATCTGGTTATTTAACGTACGATTGAACCATGCCTCAGCAATGCCAGCGTCGGTGGGGTCAAGTGCAAACCGCCATTTCCCCGCAAGTGCAATTATGCTTTTATTCGTGTTCCTGCACAGGCCGATCAATGGCGCTGTAAACAGCCCAAGGCCGGCCAAGACCAACATGAAAGAGCTGTATCTCGTTAGAGTGCGCGTATTAGCTGGCCGGCCTCGATTTTCCTCACAGGCCAATATCCGGTTTGCCATAGTCTTTTTATTGTCGTGCAGAATTTGGCACGAGCCAAGTGACCAGTTTTGGCCGTGCCTTTGTTGCAGTGCAGTGCAGTGTATCCAAACACCGGTTTGTCCTCAATTGACGAGCGGCTTGCGATCGGTGGGTGGTTGTGTACCGGTGTGAACTTCGAACAACCGTTTGTGTGTTGCTTTGGCCGCTTCAACAAGCTCGCTGTAGGGCAGGTCTGTCACGTCAACAAAGCCGATGTTGTAATTTTCGCCGTCGAACCTGCCCGTGTTAGGTTCGTCCGCCCACTGAAACCAGTGCGTGCCAACCACAGCCGGATGCGCAGCGGCGTTCTCGACGTAGTAGCGATAGGCCAAGCCGCGCTCGGTTTGGTTTGCTGTCTGACGCAGGCCGGGTGCAAGCCCGCGTTCGGGCACACCAAAATGAAATTCACCGATCAAGATCGGTCTGCCGGTGACCCGGTAAACCCTGTCCAGTGTAGCTGGCTCGGGCTTGTATTCGTAGCAGTTCATGCTGTAAACATCGAAGCTACTTGCCGCACGTAACATCGGTTCCGGCACGTGCGAACCGAATCGCACCCCCAAATTGAGGTGGTTCGGGTCATGCCGCCGGATTGCAGCATTAACAACTGCCAAAAACCGTTCGACAGCGCAGTGGACAAATTCACGTCTGCGGGCTGGTGAATCGCCGGTAGCCAGAAACCGTTTCAACTCGCGTTGGATAGGCCTGTCTGGCCCGGTCAAGATTGCCTCAACAATGTCAAGCTCGCGTCCTGGCCAGGGCGGTTCATTTGCCACGAAATACCCGAGCAACCACGGATCGTCCTTGCGTGGCGCGCATTGCTCACGTGCGGCGGTCTCGACCTGATTTGTAAAGTCTGGCGCGAACACATCGGGTAAACCGAGGTACCCGGTCTCGATTCCCCAACCACGCAGCATAACAACGTAGGGCTTACGTTTGGCGTCCCAGAGCCTGCGGTCAGACCAGTTTGCAATGGTGTTAAACCCCCATGCATCCATGCGGCGCAGCGTTAGCTCGATCCAGTTCGTCAACCAACCGTCGCCGAACCTGCGCCACAGGTTCCAACTGTAGAATGATGCGTCAGCCGCGCGATCGGCTCTGCGCGCTTGTGCGAAAGCAGTGCGCAATTCTGACGGAGGCAACGCAGCAAACAAATCTTCCCGGTCGGCCACCGGTGTGCCTATCCAGGGCGTGATCACATCCACCCCTGTCGAGAAAAACAAATGACCGTCCGGATCAACGAACCACCAGCGTCCGTCAATTTGTTCGACACGGAAAAACCCAGTCGCGCGTGCCTGAGCAGCTCTGAACCCGCCATATTTGCAATCGCCGAAATCGTCCTTTTGAAGCTTTTGCAACTCGGCAGCCCATGCATTGGTCAGGTCGGCGATTGATTTTGCTTTGCCGGGCCAATCGGCGAGTCGGTATTGACCGAACTCGTCCACCAACGGTTTCGGCTCGAGCACAGCGTCACCCGGCGACTCATTGCTCAGCGATACTGCGCGCAGCGCGAATGTTTGTGTGCCGATAGGTGCGTCCATGCACACGGCCAGTGCCTGGACATTGGTGATGGGGCCGACTGCACCCGTCAAATTCACCCAGTACGCACGATGCGGTTTGTTGCCTAAAGATGCGAGGTCGTGGCCTTGCCTGTTGGCTCCGACAAAGTACCTGAGCGGCAGTGCTGCGCGTGTCCATGCGCCTGGAAAAGGATGCAACCGGACTTTGCGCATGCCCTCACTTGTACAGAGGCGCACTTCGATTGGTGCAGCCGATGAAGCGCGAAACTCAATTACAAGGAAATTGTAACCGGACCAGTCAGCGGGCAAATCTGCCCCAAGCTCCTCTAGTGCCCATTTGACCTCGCGTCGCTCAGGTGTAAACACTGCAGAGTGCACGGGCACAGCCGGTTTCAACTCGATGTAGGTTGGCTTGTCCCGGTCACAAACAAGCTCGTCATTGGTAAGCTCAAGCTCGACAACCTGGATTGAGCTGCGGCGCTGTTCGTACCCATCCTTGCGTTCGTCAGGCCCGCATCGGCCCGGATGTGTGAAGTAAAAGAGGAACGCGCGGTCACCGCTTACCACAACATCTGCATGCCCACCCTTGACCTGATCGTCCGGCCCTGTACCGGGTGTGTCCAGCAGATTGCGCTGTTGCCTTGTCCAATTAAGCGCGTCGTCAGAACGATACACCCCCAACCCGTGCCAGACGTCAACTATCATCCAATACCGGTTTTTCCACCGGAACACTTTTGGGCCTTCACCTGGCTGGTCACCGATTGCTTTGCCACGGTCTGTCCACGTGTAGAGGTTTGTGCTGTCGGCGTAGTAAATGGATTTACGGTCGCGTTCGTTGTTGTACCAAAGCCGCCATGAGCCATCGGGCAACTGCAACACGCAAGCGTCAATGACCCTGTCGGATGCAAGCTTGAGTACCGATTCGAACTTCCAATGCAACAGATTTGTGCTGGTCAGATGGACAATGTCACGTGGCGCGTTCCAGTTGGTGAAAATGCCGGGTACAACCGTCAAAAACATGTGGTAGATGCCATCGTGCGCGATTACATCCGGTGCCCAATAGGTGTAGTTTGTGTGGCCGTAAGCGATATCAGCCGTGCCACGATAACGCCAAGTTGCACCCCCATCATCAGATTCTGCAATGCCGATGTGTGTCCCGTGTACCCAGGCGACACCGGGTTCGTTTGTGGCATTTGCACGGCGGTTGGTGTAGAGCATGAACCACTTGCGTTCGTGCGTGTTCCACACCACTACCGGATCGGCTGCACCGTCGTGTATCGGGTCACGATACAAAGGTTTAGGGGCGGGTTTACCAGGTTTAATCTGCTCGGCCGCTGCGTGTGCCGTGCACAAACAGACTGCTGCCAAGCTGATTCCAAACAGTAATGATGCCTTGCCGGATTGTGTCATTGCACCTGGAGCATGTAGAACCGTTGTGTATCAGTGCCGATGTTGTTCGTAACGATGAGCTTGCCGGTGCTGTCGAATGCATTCGTTGAGAGCCGCGTCCAAGCCGACACGGGCAATGCGAGGTTCGTTGTCGTAAGCACGTAGCACGGTTCATTTGGCGGGCCGTTTGTGCAGCTTAGGACAAGGCCTGTGCCTGCTATACTCGGGGTGAGTGTTGGTCGAGTGATCACACTCACCGTGCCGTCCACAGGCAGTTTGCTTGTTAACCATGCAAGCGCCGGTGGTACCGGTGGAAGTGTAATCGAGTCAAACCGACCGGTGTAACTCGGCGCATCAAACAACTTGAAACTGTCGCCCGCGGCAAGTGTCCCGGCACGGTTCGTGACAATCAAGCTGCCCCCGTAAACCATGCCGGTCAGTGATCGCACTTGATCATTCGTGCGTGGGTCTGTGGCAAGCTCCATCAGAGTTACGCTGCCCTGAGCCAAGGTCAGCGTGTTTGTAAACGTAAGTGTGCCGATGGGTGCACCTGGCGAAAGCGTGCCATAAACTGTTGCAACCCCGCCGATTACACCCACACCACCAAGTGTTCCTGCCGGCTGGACGGTGACAGTATTTGTAGCGGTAGCGTGATTGCCGTTCACAAGCAGCGCGCCTTCACTAACAAGCGTCGGGCCTGAGTATGCGTTGGAACCGGTAAGTGTCAAAACGCCCGGGCCAACCTTGGTAATTGCTGTTGTGCGTGCCGTGGTTGAACCGTTGCGAATCGAGCCGGCAAACGTTGTATCGTTGCCGCGCGCGCCGATTACGTATGTGGTTGGCGCGTCAACCGAGCTTGCACCGCTCAGAACCGTGTTCGAAGCCCCTGATAATGCGCCCAAGTGGATTGTGCCGCCATTGCGTGTATGCATTATGGCGGCATTCGTTCCCAAATCGAATGCGGCTGCGCTACTGCCTGTGCCTTCCCACCAGCGGAAATATCCGGCGCCGGTTAGGGTTATTCTGCCGCTGTAGCCGGTCATGTTGCCGCGCACGGAAAATGTATTGCCACTGAGGATGTCAATGGCCAGGTCGGCGCCGCCCGACCATGCGCCGCTGATTGCCTGGTTGTCGCCCTGTGAAAACAGCGTGCTGGGGGCTGAGACGTGAACCGCATTTGGGAACGTGGCTGGGCTACCGCTTGCATTCAATGCAAGCATACCGCCGTTCAAGGTGATCAGACCCGGCCCCGCAGCAGTCGTTGTGCTTAGCGTAACCGACCCTGCAGTCAGGGTCAGGCCGCCTGAAAAGCTGTTTACCGCAGTCAATATCAGGTTACCGGGACCGGTCTTGGTCAAGCCGCCGTCGCCGACAAGTGTACCGCCCAACATCAGTGTAGCTGTGGCATTTGACACCTCGAATGTTGCGCCTGCAGTGCCGATTGTTACGCCGCGATCTGTGGATCCGTTCGTGCCGAAATACCGCAATGTACCTCCGTTAATGACAAGATTTGTCGGGTCGGCACCCGCTGCACCAATTGCGCTCGGGGTGCCTGCTGCAGCAAGCAACCCGACTGCCAGTGTGCCACCACCGACCACAGTCGGCCCGGTGAAATCGTTTGTGGTCAGAATTGTGAGCGTGCCTGAGTTTGACTTGCATAGGTTCGCCTGCCAACTGATGTACCCTGTGCCCGTGAAGGTGTAATCTGCGGTGGCGGCGACTGTTACTGATGTAGGTTTGAGCTGGCCAACCAAATTAACAATTGGCTGCGCCGCGCCGGTGTCATCGAACCGCACAGAATCGAGTGGCTGGAACCGTTCGACCGCGCCATTTGCGAGCCAGTTTGTGCTCACACCCGTGTCCCATTGGTTACCCCCGATACCGCGCCACACGAGGTTTGTCGGTGCGCGTGTACCAAGCGCCAGCGCGGCAATTTGGCCCGGCGGATTTGTCAGTACGCAGATCGAAGAATACAGCCCGCTCAGCACAAGATTTGTCAATCCACCCACCAAATTGCCAGTGTAACTGATCAAGCTATACTGGCCAGGTGACAACTTACCCGTGAGGGCGTTAATATGGATTGTATTTGTCCCGGTCAAGATCAGGTTGCCATGCACAACCACGCGATCATTTGTGCTGTTGGCCGGGTCATCTGACAAGTCGAACAGCAACAGCGTGTCACCCGCCAACGTCATATGGTTCGACACTGTCAATGTGCCGGCCAGATTTGTCTGCCCTGGCACAAGTGCGCAGCGTTGGCCCAGACGCAGTCCGTTGCCCAAAATGCCGGTGCCACCCACACAACTGTTAAGCCAGACGCAGCGCTCGACGGTCACCTCACTTGCGCTCAGTAGGCCGTTAACTTGGAGTGTACCTTCGCGCACAACGGTTCTGCCGGTGTAAGTGTTGGTATTGTTGATGGTAAGTCTACCTGTGCCGGCTTTGACGAGGGTCATCGTGCCGGTGAGTGCGCCTGTTCCACCAAAAATGTAGTTGCTTGGCGAGAACACCGTCACTTCTGCCGGTGCAAGCGCGCCGACGAGGTTTACGGTTGCATTGCTCGATCCGCGCAGGTCGAATAACACAGATTTGCCCTGCGTGAATGTTGATGGGACGTCGTTTGTCCAGATGCCATTCACGAGCCAGTTTGTTGTGAAGTTTACGTCCCAACTGTTACCGCCTTGACCGCCGCGCCAGACAAGTTCAGCGCGTGCACCACATGAGGGTGGCGGTGTGGGCATGCCGGGACCAATGTAAAAGCCCGGATGCGGCGGTTGGTTATACGCGACGTTCTGCCATGCAATGGCAAGCCTGTATTGTGGGTCATGCATGAGTGTAACAAACCTGTTCGTTGCCGGTGTAACCGTGGTGAAAACACGTAATTCGGTCGAGTCTGTCGTTGGGAAGATGACTTCTTCGCGCCAGTCGCCGAACAGGTCAGCACTCAGGCACGGGGTGGCTTTTGTGCCGTTGATGGAGACGACGCCGCTTGGATTGAAGAGCGTGGTGTTTGAGCTGCCGAGCCAGCTCCATTTGTAGATTGTTCTCCCGTCGAGTATCTCACGCAGTAGGTCTGCATCCCACCAGATTGCAAAATTCATTTGAGACGGTCGCGTTGAAGAAATTTCAATGCCGGTTGCATTCATCAACCCGCCGCGTGGTCCCCAACATTCGTACCCGGGATAACGCGGGTCAATGTCAATTGCCACTGCACGGCCTACGTCGTCCGTGGCTGATATCCCCCACAGTGGCTGGCCAAGACCGGCGTCGCGAAATTCGAGTCCGTACGGGCCGTATGAGCTTGGGTCTTCGTGGCACTGCCACACTTCAAGCCCGGGCCGGCCGGGGTCAAGGTCGGACAAGTGCATTGCATCGCCGTGCCCGAGTCTGGTTGTGTAAAGCCCACGGCCGTCATGATCAATTGCGCACGCGCCATAGACGATTTCGTCCCTGCCATCACCATCCACATCACCAACGCTCAAGTTATGATTACCCTGGCCTTCGTAGCTGCTGTAGCCGTTCCAGGTATCGAAAACCCAGCGTTGTGTGAGCCTGGCGCCGCGCCAGTCCCATGCAGCCAGTACCGCACGCGTGTAATAGCCGCGGCACATTACCAGACTGGGGCGCACACCGTCCAGGTACGCCACGCAGGCCAGGAACCGGTCAACACGGTTGCCATATGAATCACCCCAACTGCTGACGTTGCCGCGTGGTGGTATGTAGTTTGTCGTCCACAACGCTGCACCTGTTAGGCCGTCGAAAATGGTGAGGTACTCAGGCCCGCTCAGAATGTAACCGCTCGAGTTCCGGTAATCCGCGTACGGATTGTCTCCGGGCATGATCACAAAATTGCCCTGGCCATCAATGGTTCCGGGGGCGGTTTTGCACGCTACTTCGGCACGGCCATCGCCATTCAGGTCATAAACCATGAATTGCGTATAATGCGCCCCTGCGCGGATGTTTATGCCAAGGTCAATCCGCCACATAAACGTGCCGTCGAGCTTGTAAGCGTCCAGGAACACATTACCGGTGTAACCGCTTTGGCTGTTGTCCTTTGCGTTTGACGGGTCCCATTTGAGCACAAGTTCGTATTCACCGTCGCCATCAAGGTCACCTGCAGAACAATCGCCGGCGCTGTACGTGTAATTTGTACCGTCTGGTGTTGTACCGCCTGGCGGTTTTTGGAGTGGAACGGGGATGTACTGGCGGGTTGGTGCATTTGCGGGCAAAACGAATGCTGTGCATGGCATTTGTTCGATTCCGCCAATGACAGGCCGGACGAAGTAGATGTTTGTCAGACTCAGCGTTGCAGTTGTATCAACGTAATCGGTTGTGTTGGTTAAAGGCAGCGCATTCAGTTTGTTCGTTGTGGTACCGGTGACGCGATACAGGTTGAACGCGATATCGTCAGGGTCAGTGGCCAACAATCGCCACCCGACGTACACCGAACTTGTCGAGTAACGCACCGCAACAAGACCGCGCCCGAGCGGTTCGAGTTGGCGTTGTGCAAACACACCGTTTGCAGCAATCGCAAATCCACAGACAAATGCCCCAAATCCAAGTGTGGTCGAAATTTGTCTCATCGTTGGTTAGACGCTGTGCATTTACCGACTCTTCAGGTTTTCGGCCGTTGGCTAGGCCATGTACGTTTTCATGGCCACAAAAGCTCTAGCATGTAAAACTGCTGTGGTAACTCCGGTGCAACCGAATTCGTCACGGCAAAACTGCCGTCTGGCAAGAATTGGTTCGTGGAAAGCCGCACCCAGCTTGTCGCTGGCAAAGCAATGTTTGTGCTTGTCAGTACGCGGTATTGTGCGCCTGGTGTACCGCCCCGACCGTTGAAAATGAGCTTTGTGCCTTCCAACCAAAACCGCTCGATAACCGGCGGCGCCTTGAGCACGACACGGATTGTACCTGCAGATGTTAACTGGCTTATATCCCAAGCTAAGCCCGCCCCCAGATCGGGCAGTTGGACGGTGCCGAACGTGCCGGTTAGCGTGCCGGCATCCAACAGCGTGAACGTATCGCCAGCAGACAATGTCGCACCGCCGATATTCGTCACGATCAACGTGCCGCCCAAAATGCACGTGCCGGTCACCTGCACGGTATCGTTTGTGGCAGCGGATTTGGACAGCTCGAACAGGTTCGTGCACCCGGCAAGTAACGTAAGGTTGCCATTGACAACAAGCCGACCGATACCGTTGCTACCCGGGTTGATGATTGCGCCTGGAGCTGCAGTAAAATTCCCAATGCAGGTGCCATTGCCCCACAACATGCGTCCTTGGCCGATTGTGAATGTCCCTCCAGCAATACCGGTCAAATCGAATGTTGCACCAGCGGCAACGTGAATGTTTGTCGAGTTTTGGATCGTACCCGAGCCGGCCAGTGCAAATGCGCCGGCGTATATCATGGTCGGGCCGTTGTAGGTATTAGCCCCGGTGAGCGTTACGGTGCCACCGCCAAGCTTGGTTAACCCACCATCAAGCGTTGCACCGAGCGCAGTGTCATGGTTCAAAGGCTGCGCAATCGTAATTGCAAAGCCAGCGTCGTCAATGCGGACACCGCCAGCTTGCACAATCGCAGTTTGATTGGCAAAGGCGGGCAGAAACGCGCTGTTGTTTGTGCCGGCGCACAATGTACCGCCGTTAAACACCACCGTGTTTGTGTAGCTTGAACGTGTTTTGACAAATCCACCCACAATGAACGTACCGCCATTGAGCCGGATCGTGTTAGTTGCTGTGGCGCGGTTGACGTTGTGGAGATCGAAATTGTTTGTGCCGGTCGAAAGCACTGCGTTGTCCTGGATCGTAAGCGTGATGTACCCGCCTTGTTTGCCGCCGCCCATCGAACATGCGCCTAGTTCCATAACGGCGTTGTCCCTGAGCGTGATCCGTGCGCTACGATTGCCGTCGGTACCGTCGCGCCCGAGTGCAGTGGCCGGCCCGGTGGCGCTCACGTATGCATTCGAGGCAAAATGCACGGTGCCACGTGGCACGATGAAATTACGGGCGCCCTGGATTGCGCGCCCGGTAAAGATCAGTGTGCCCCCATCACTGCCAGGTCGCCAAGACGCGCCGCTGCCAAGATAGACAACATCGCCAGCCCATACACCTGTGCCGCTGTCACATCGCATGTTCAGGTCGGTTGTTGAACTGGGCAGCGCAAACCCATTCGTGATGACGACACCGTCGGCAACGTAAACGCTTCCTGAGCCGGAATTTGTTACGTTGCCGGTGCCTGCCGCACGGTTGTTCGCCAGGACAAGACTGCCTGCAGTGAGATTAATACCTCCGCTGAACGTGTTTGCGCTGCTCAGAGTTAGTGTTCCGCCGGATGCTGCGACCGTGACATAGCCAGGTCCGCTGATCCTGCCCGAGTAGGTCGTCGCACTCGTGGGCCTGAACACCAGCACTGAATTGTTCGTGATGTCACCAGTTGGCGGCACACCGGCGAATTCGAGTGTGCCGACCTCGATTGTCGTAAGGTTCGTGTAAGTCTGCGTGCCTGAGAGTGTGAATGTTCCCGCGCCGCGTTTGATAATGGCGCCTGACCCACTGATATTTGCTGTGGCGGCGACCGCGCCCGGATTTGCAAAGATAAGCGTTGTGTTATTGGTTATGTTCCCGTTCAAACTGCCATTGGCGGATATAGCGTCGCCCAGTTGGACAATGCCGTCGTTCAACAATGCACCGCCCCCGAGCGTGTTGGATGTATTGATTATGAGCATGCCAGAGCCTTCCTTGATGAGGCGGGTCGGCCCGACCAAACCGCCACTGCCGCTGAATGTATAATTTTTGGCAGCACTGACAACGACCGTCCCGGCTGAAATTGACCCGACCAGATTAATCGCCGGGCTGCTCGAGCCGGAATCATCAAAAGTTGCATTATCGCCCGAAGCAAACACGGCAGGTACACCTGCATGCGACCAGTTTGTGGCGTTACCTACATCCCAAACATTTGCAATGCCATCGCCTACCCAGACCAAGTCGCGCGGTTCCTGATACATCGAGACGACGATACCAACGTTGTTCGTGTACGCGGTCCCGTCTGAAGCAACGACGGCAAATGTGAATCCAGCCAAACCGATGAAATTAGTGGCGGGCGTGAACCGCGCCACGTGGCCGTTGGGAAGAAGGCTCACAATGCCATTGGTTGCATTATCAACGACGTACACCGGGTTAGCGTTTGTGAACCCGCTGGTGTAAAGCCACAGCTCGATGTCAACAGGTGTGTTTGTCAGAGTCAATGCATGTGGTTCAGCCAGCCAGTTCAGGTAATGCTCGATTCGCGCATAGCCGTCCGGCCCGATTGTCATGGCATCGTTGACATTCGGATTTGAACCCGTCGCAAGCTCCCAGTAATCAGGCATGCCGTCTTGATCGGTGTCCAGAGGTGGTGTGCCGCTTGCGAGATACCCGAATCCGTTGTTTGGCAAGCCGGTTCGTGTCTGGCTTGTGGGCAACGGGTACGGCCCAGTCACACCCGCTGTGCGCACTTCGTTCATGATGAACTGGTCCATTGCATCACGCGGGAATGCACCTGCAACAGATACGGCCACACGAAACGCGTTCAGCGTGGTGTAAGTTGGGATATTTGTCGTCACGCTTGACCAGGGTAAATCAAGCAGCACAACGCTTTCAGGCACCGTGATTGTTCCGTCCAACACACCGTTTCGATTCGCATCACGCAGGTTGCCGGTTACATACATGCTCTGACGCGAGTTCATCTGGTAAAAATCGTTGTCTGGGCTGGTTGTAGCCGGGCCGGTGATGAAATAGTTGTTCACAACGTCGTGGTAAAAGTAGCCGCTAGTATCGCCGCAGTCATAAGCCGCTTGGTAGTTATAGACGATGTTGTTGATATAGATGGTGTTGATTTTCGAAAGCGGCTGTCGGCCATGCGCATTAGCGAATACGTTAAGGTACCATGTGACGCTTCCGCCGAGCCGTTCCATGTGCGCGCCGAATTGTTGGCCGATCGGGTCGGCAATAAACGAACGCATGATGGTAAGCTGATTTGCGTTCACGCCGCCTACGTTGTTCCACTTGCCGTACTCGAGCGAAACATGATCCAGAATCATGTTCGTACCGCGTAGGTTCACGCAGTGTGCACCTGAATCCGCGCCGCTACCGGGCCGGAACCGCACGTGGCGAATGATGATGTTTGTGGATGAGCCGGTGGTAACTTCCGCGCCTATGATGCCAATGCCGCCACCGGGCGCAGTTTGGCCAGCAATGGTAAGATTACGTGACAGTGCCACCTCAGATTGCAGGGTAATGTAACCGCCCACATCGAAGATTATTATCCGATTTGGTTGGCTCACGGCGTCACGAAACGAACCCGGGCCACTGTCAGCTAGTGTTGTGACACGATAGACGGTGCCGTATCTGCCACCGGTTGCATTTGCGCCGAACCCGATTGCCCCCGGGAAAGCTGGTGTTTGGCCGAAGCTACACAAAACCGACGCGGCCAATACAATCGCAATCGGTAACCCGGCGGCTGCACCATTCGTTTGGGCGTTATGCACTTTCATGGTTTTCGATTCGGTTTTTGAATCCGGAGAATACATTTGAATCTTGTGGCTGCACAAGTTGTACCGGGCCGCTACGGCCCGAGCACAACACGATAAAACCGCTGGTTAAAGTTTGTCGTTTCCGTATCTGTCCAACTGAATGGCATTGCAGGCGCATTGGTCGAAAATACGTCAACCCAATCAATCAGGTTCGTCGAAGCCTGCACGATGTAGTCTGGTCCCGTATCACCGGTTATCAGCAATGTGAGTTGGCCACCGTCAAATCTGAACTGTGCAAGTGCAGGTGCGACAGGGTAGGTCACTACTACACTGAAAATTTGCGTGGCGCTCATGCTTGGCACGCCGTCATCAGTGACGACCACGACAACTGTGTTTGTTGTCCCGGCCTGACTGAGCGTTGGACGCCAGCTAAATGCGCCTGTGTCAGAATTAATTACGGCGCCTTCAGGTGCAGCAACCAACCCAAATGTAAGCCGTTGCGGTGGTTGATCCGTATCGGTTGCACTGCAAACGAAATTGATGCGTGTGCCAGCTACGACCGTAAGATCAGCAATCGGCTCGATCACTGGCGGTGAATTGGAGGGAACGGTGAGTATCACGACCGCGCTGGTGACCGAGCCGAAATAGTTCGAAATCACCACAGTATATTGGCCGGCGTCATCCGGCGCAACATTGCTGATAATTAACCGCGCTGAATTTGCACCTGAAATTTTGCCGCTGTCAAGCAGGTTTAACCCGTTCCGTCGCCACTGGTATGCGAGCCGACCGCCTGTTGCCGCAACATCGAACTGGGCTGTTGTGCCGGGCCAATTTGTACGTGACACCGGTTGTTGCACAATTGCAGGCGGCACATTGCTTACAAGCAAAACAACCTGCACTGGGCCGAACCCGGCCCTGGCAACTGCATTTGTTGCGTTGAATGTAAAGCTTGCAAGACCGACGTAGTTTGTCGGGGGCATGTACCGTACGGTGTAACCGTCTGCCAGAAGAATAACTGAGCCGTTTGTCGCAGCCGGGCTATTGAATGTGAGATTTGGATCGTCCCCGGTTAGCGTGCGCAGATTAAGCTCGACGGGCTGATCGCACGCAGTAACAGCATGCAGGTCCGCCAGCCAGTTCAAATACCACTCGAGGTCGGTGTACCCATCTGCGTTAGTGTGGTTGTTGTTAGCCGCGGTCGGATTCCAACCAAGAGCAATTTCCCAATAATCCGGTATGCCGTCGGTATCGGAATCTGCGGGTGGTATTGCCGAGTTCAACACAGGCCAGCCACGCACGAAAATGTAGTTTGTGCCGTTGATGTTGTTGGTTACGTAATCTGTTGGCTGGTCGCTTGGGCCGACTGCATCTACGATCATGCCAGTTTGAGTTCTGACCGTATTGATCAGGCGCCGATCAACCTCATCGCGGACAAGCGATGCGCCTGCAAATGCCAAGACGCGTTGGTACGCCTCCGGCGCAGGGTGGGTGATGATTTCAGGCAACGGATACCGGCTCGACGCAACAGTGTAGGGAAATCCGCTAAACATGCCCCAGCCTGTGTTTGTGCCGTCTAAAGTGCCGTTCTTGTTCGGGTCAATCATGTTGCTGGCTTGGTAAATGACCGTGTTGGTCGAGCCGCTTGCAAAGGCTGTGTTTGGCGTTTTCGTGCTTGGGCCAGCGACAAGGTAATTGGCGACGTAGTTAAGGTAGTTTGTGAACCCGTCGGGGTTATCCCCTATATCGTCTGCGTATGAACCTGAGTAACCGGCGCGGTCACCCCAGTTGTAAATCACGTTATTGACGAAGTCCAGCTTGAGACGGTCGCCGAGGCGCGGATTGCGGCTTTTATGATGTTGGTAAAGGTTGTGATGAAATGTCAGTGTTCCTGCACCGTATCTGAGCAAGGACCCGTACCCATGTGCGCCTTTGTAATGCTGGGAATTGTTCAGGCTCTCCGAAATCATGCACCACTGCACAGTCACGTTGGTCGAGTAGGTCACCGATAAACATTCGTCCACGCTCCAAGAGGTTGAGACGTGGTCAATGATGACGTTTGTACTTTGGTAAATCCAGAGCGCGTCACCCTCGAAGTTTGTGTCAACGTCGCCCGGCCGGACGCGAATGTACCGGATAATCACATTGCGCGTACGTGAAACTTGCAAGGTACGACGTTTGAGCGTGATACCGTCCCCAGGCGCCGTCTGCCCGGCAATAGTGATATTGGACTTGTTCAGTGCCAAGTCGCTTGCCAGTTGGATTGTGCCGGAGACCTTGAACAGGATTGTCCGACCTGAACTTGGCGCAGTTGAAATGCCGTATCGGAGCGAGCCGGCGCCACTGTCATTGAGGTTCGTGACGTAATACACGTCGCCACCGCGACCGCCGGACGCAAATCGCCCGCAACCTTCTGCACCCGGGAAAGCCAGTGTTTGCGCATGGACAAGGTTTGGTGGGAAAATCAGCGCCACAGCACAAATGCTCACACCTCCAACAATCGCACTGGTTACACACGCCAAAAACTTCATATGTACACAACAGACGCTTTTTTCAGCGCCCGAAAAAATATACGGCCTATCATTCGGTGCGTCCACAAAAACAACCTGTGCACCGGCATTTTTGCACAACAACGCGCCCGGCATAGCTTACCTCGCTTTCTGCAACAGCGGTGCACTGTCAAACTACTGCGCCGGTTGTTTCGACTGCACAGGCTGCGGGCTGGGGGTGGACCGAAGCTGACCGTTCACAAACCTGTATCGTACAATTTCCTTGCCTGCGCTGTTCCAATGCACTGCTACACCGTCGCAGTGGAAGTTACGCCAGACCGACTCGATCTTCTTGCGTCCGTTTGGCCAGAACTGGCGCCACACGCTTGATCCGTCGTAATTGTGGGTCCATTCCCAAAGTTTCGTGCCGTCTGGTGCCCAAAATGTCTCGCGCCCAACCTTGCGCCCAAGCCGGTATGTTGCCACCCACTGTTGTTTACCGTTCGGATACCAAAAGCCTTGTTTGCCGTGCATTAGCCAACGACCGTCGTTGGCTTGGCCGCCTCGCCAAACCGCACGCACGGTACCGGCCGGATACCGCTCGACAATCGTTTCGAGGCGCTCGATCCGATGTGCTCCTGATTTCATTAGCAGTTCATCGGGTGCCTCAGTCGTTGCAGGCTCCGGAGCCAAGACCCACGCTTCGTTGAACTCGAAGTGCAGGCATGGCTGGTTCATGCTTGTCACGAGGTGAATCAGGCCGTTCGGTGCCTGAGCCGCAACGCTGTAACCAAGCGTGGGTGCACCGGCCACACGCTCAGGTCGCTCGTGCGGCTGCGCGCCCGGCAACGGTTTGATGCGCCAGGTCTTGCCGTCGTCATCTGACAATGCAACGAAACAGCCGCGGTTTGTTATGCCATTGGGCTGGTTACCCCTGACGTCCTGAAAATCACCTGCGTAAAACAACCGACCGCTCTTGAGCCGCAGCAAACTTGGGCGTTGGTTGTTTCCGAGAGCAGGGAACCAGCTTTTGTTTGTCTGCCATGTACGACCCCCGTCATGCGAGATTACCTGGGGCATGAACCCGTCAATGTGCGTGTTTTTACCGCCTAAGCCGAGGATACTGCCGTCACTTAACAACGCAAACGCAGTGTGCCGACCTGCGCTGCGTCCACCTGTGTCGTACCACGTTGCACCGTTATCGTCGCTTGCCCATAGAACTGATGTCGGTCCTTTCGCGTCGCTGGCAACAAAGATTGTGCCGGCTGCATTTCGGAATGCGCTGTTGATCAGTTGCCGATCATGCGGCCCAACAGGTCCGGTGAACATTGGGAAACGCACCTCGCCCCACGTCGCGCCGTTGTCGGCTGACTCAATCCATTGAAATGGAAACGCACTTGTGATTTCCGGGTTACCCCAAAACAGCCGGATTACCTGCACGTCGGTCATAAGCAACGGCGCGTGATCGTTTGCCCCGGGAAAATCAATCAGCGGACTCGGAAAATCCCATTCGTCAGCACCGAACCGGAGTCGGCTCGCAATGAGCGAGACCTCGGGTTCGTACTCGGTGTACGATGTGTAAAGCACAAGCAACACATCGCCGTTTGGGCAGACTGTGAGAGCCGGACTGTGATTATGGCCGCGAAACAGAGGTGGGAACCCGGCTGCGTCAATTGCGGCTCGCGGCGCGTTGTCAGGCGGCACAGGCAACAAATATCGCTTGCGAAAGTACGGTTTATCCTGCGCAGGGCCAACTCGAACTCGTGACGTGTCTTGCCTGACGCATTGCGTCACAAAGTTCAGCTCAACCGGCACCGGACGTGTTGAATAAAACGGCGCTTGCACAATGCGGAAGCCGATATGGTGTTTGCCGAACTCATTGGTTGCATTCGGGCTGACGCCGAATCCGGGTGCAATGCCCGACCGGTGGGTGATGTGCCGGTACTCGGACGGGCGGCCCCGTTTTTGCGTGTCATCGAGTCGGCCGCCGCGAACCACACGCGCAAAACCAGTGGTGCGCCCGACCGGATTTGTCTTCGGTTCGGGCGTGTACGGCCCGTACCAGTCGTGACACCATTCGAGCGGATCGGTTAACATACCCTGCACACCGAGCCGCTCGGCATTGCGTGCAACATATTCCCACTCGGCCTCGGTCGGTAACCGGTACGGTTTGCCTTCCATTTGCGAAAGCCAATCGCAAAATGCGACTGCCTCATACCAGCTCATGCCCGCTGCAGCAGGTGCAAGGTTTGTTGTTCCATCAAAAGCAGGCCTGAACATTCGATACTGCTCGAGTGTCACCTCGGTTGTACTGATGTAAAACGGTTGTGTGAGTGTGACCTGGTGAGCTGGGCACTCGTCGAAACATCTATCCATGTCCGGCGCCGGGTCGGTGTTTCCCATGCAAAATGTCCCGGGCGGTACTTGGACAAACACAATGCCAATTGAGTTCGTAAACTTTGCAGGTGCGCCCCAACACGCCAGGGCACATAAAAAAAACACATTCACAACTACGCGCACTCGCATACGCTGTAACTTCAACTGGCCAGAGTTAATGTGAAAGGCAAAAAACTGGTGAATCGCGCACCCGACTCCTTTGGCATCACGCAACCCGTTCACAGACAAAATGCGTACTTCTGATTACAAAACATGGTCGGGGCGGTGAGATTTGAACTCACGACCTCTTGCACCCCAAGCAAGCGCGCACTCCAGGCTGCGCCACGCCCCGACCCGCTCCAGCTAATTCAACTGACCGAAGACATCTTAGTTCTGTTACGCAGATTTTCAACACGAAAAAGGCGGGTTATAAAGCACGCCCAACATCGTATGGTGCCAAATCAGCCAGCGCACAGCACTATCGGCCAATACGCATTTGTAGATCAGCGAAAACCAGCTTACCAAAAACCGAACTGGTTCACCCCCTGTTTTCCACGATTGAACGGCGGGCGTCGGACCGGCGGAATCACACCACTTATCAAGCCCATTTCTTTGATCGGAAAGTGCCATATTCTCATGCCAACGCTTCGCCGATGTCAAACCGCTGAGACGCTCAGAACACGGAGATACGGTTGGCTCGGTCCCTCAAAGGCGCGGCATGAGACGAGCCGGCCCTGCCAAAAAAAAATCGCAGTGGGTACGGACGAGTGGTCTCGTGTCTCCGTGCGGTTGCCATTTACCAAGTCCACAGGCGCGCGACCGTCCCGGTCGCAGAAGGCCTGCGGCCAAGATGGCCGCGCGCCACGACACGGTAACCGTTGCGCGACCACACCGACCGGACAACCCACCGAGCCAGCCCTACCGAACGCCCCCGTGATTTGGGACGCATGGCCTCATGCGTCCACCTCTTTAACGCAAAGGCGCCAAGACGCAACAGGAATTGAACCCTGATCGGTGCGAACCATGCGTCCATGCAAACCATGCGAAAGCCAACGGTGCGCGTGCCCCTACAGCACGATGCCTTACCGGGTGTTGATTTGCACATCCTTCACCGGATCGGCTAGCTTACCACCCACCAACACTACACGGCTGAGGTTCACACGTGCGGTCAGGTTCGTAGTTGGGAATCCAGATGGATCAGGACTCGTGATGACAAAATGAAAGGCATTGGTGGCGCCGGGTTCCAACGGCGGACGTTCCGGCGTTCCGCCAACGACCCATCGCGTGGCATGCCCAACCACATTGCCTTGCGCGTCAGTCAGAAAACACACAGCACGCGCAGATTCGATTTTCTCAGCAAAATTGTTCTTCAATTCCAGCTTAACCACTGCCTTGGTCGCTGTGACTTCCGGCGGCCATACCGTCACCGCAAGTTGTGCGCCAGCGGTCGCAGCGGCAAGCAGCCAAACGGCTAAAAAGGAAAGCATCATTGCTGATTCTTCGGGTCTGTTTTTAGGTGCTTCCGGTTTGCACGAATCAAAATTGGGAAAATCACAAAGACCAAAATCATGGCAGCAACGACCAGAGGCATTCCAAGCCAAAAGCCCAGTTTCTTAAGCGTAGGTAAGTCAGCGAAATGACCACCAAGAAGGCAAATAACGCCCAAAAAGACCAACACGCTGAAAATTCCAACCCACAGATTCGGCCACAGAAGATATTGGAACAATTTGCTTTTCATTGGCAACCTCCGCTGTAAGTCGAAATTCCGGCGGCAGCGAGTTCATTGGCTTGGGTGTGATTGGCTCGCCCAGTCCGGCCGCCCCGGACCCTCCCATGCGACATCGCGAATGTCGGATTGTTTCAAGTAACCATCCTTAGTAAGGAAACTGTATTCAACCCCGTTGTGGCTGCAAATGACACCATGCACAACCGACCCGTCTTTGAGAAACACGGTCAGCCGCCAGAACAGCATCCCGCTTTCTGGAAATGATTCAATCTTTTCTACCAAATCCTGCCGCATTTTCCGTAAGTCCGTTTGTCTGATTCTGGAGTAACTAGGCACACCGAGACCCCTTTGCCTATCGGGCTTTTTCGTTAGTCAAGCGCCATGTATCGGCTACAACTTCGCTTTTGACACACGAACCAAATCGGAATATACCCACTACCCATCTACTCGGCTGCCAAAAACTGCTGACGACCGCCTGTCTTCGCGAAGCCATTGCGCACAAATCAACCCGGGCCGATAACCGCATCGATGTTTGCCTTTAGCTCTCTTTAAACGGTTAGTAATCCTTGCCTCCAGTACGGACTGCCGTTACTACAAATTGTTGTACCAATGGTTGGGTCCCCGATTTTGTTAAATGCAACTGGATTCGACTCCGCGTGACCAAGCTCATAGCTCTTGGTTTAGATCGGTTAGCTCCCCTTGTAGTCGAATCTGAACCAAGCGCGCGCCCAGCTGCGACACAAGCTCCAGATGTCAATTATTTGTGGCTCCCAATGACTCACTTTTTGAGTTGTCCTTATGCACTGTCTGGGAGTTGCCTCATCACAAATACTGCTAAAACATTTTACCCTCGCCGCGTAACGTTTATGTGTGTTTTAGCAGCTACAAACATACATGCACGCTCGGTGTTTGTGTTCTAGCTCCAAGAGAAACGCAATGCTTTTACTTCGGAGTCATAATTGCCCTCAAGATTTTCCCATCCCGTTTCCGAATTTTCATGTACAGATTACCACCCTTACGCCAACCACCCCAAACTTTAAATGTGAAAAACCCCCATCTCACAAACGTTTGCTCGTTCCAAGGCCACCCTCGACGGATACATTCGCCGCGTGCAATCAGCAGTGCTTGTTCTTTAGTTATCATTTGAATTGCCTATTGCAAACTGATAACCCAAATAGCCAACGCCAATTAAACCCGCTCCTTCAAGTATTACACCCTGAGGACTTACGTATCCGTTCACAAACGGGTGTCTCAAGCCCTGAAGCACGTTTCCGCTTGCGTAGGTTTCTGCAATTGCCTCCTCGGTAAAACGGAGCAACTGAGAGTTATCGTAACCCCACTGACCAAGGCTTTGCCGAAAGGTTGCCACCGGCCCGCTTCCCTGCGGTGTGAAAAAGGCGTGAACGGACTCGTGTCGAAGGGTCGGAACCTGCTGCTCACGTGATAAACCGGGCTGCAGAAATACTCGACCGTCCGGTGTTGTGTATCCAAGAATTCGAGTCCCTGCCAGTGCCGGATCCGTAGCTGGAAGCTGTAATAGTCTATTTACGGTAGGGTTGCGAAGCCCGGCTACACGCAATTCTCCAACTGGCGTTGTTGCCTTTGCGGCGAGACTCCCTGCATTTTCTGGCAGCAATGCCACCGGCTGTCTCCCTGCTGGCAGCAGTAATTGGGGCCTTGACGCTGTTCGGCCCACATGGGCGACTCGCCCGGCTTGGCCAAATTCAGTGCCGATGAACACTGTAGCTGCGCTCAGTGTTCCGTAGGTAACCTGGTACGCAGCAGATTGACCGCTGCCACCGTAAAAGACCGGCAGCCGCTGATCCAACCGCTCTACCGCACCGCCATATGCATTATAGGCCTCCTCTGGCGCAAAAGGACTAACCCGGCCGTTGCTGCCAAACGCAGTCAGTGCTGCCAGCAGCAACAAAATCAACTGAACCCAACGTTTCATCCACAATCCTGGGACATTGTTTAACGAACGCCCTGGCCTGCCAACTCGATTCTGTTCCCAGACCCGCTCATGCGACAGTCTTTCTACAATAACCGGGATTGACGGCTTTCCTCGACCGTTAATCACGACCATTTCGTCTTCAGCAGATGTTCCCAAGAAGGGGAAGCCAAACTGTTCAAAGAGAAAGGGAAAAGCTTTCAGTATTTGATGTCGGAAAACCACAATAACTCAAATTGCCAAACAAATTCGGGCAAACCCATCCGCAGGATGCAACAAAAACTTTCACAATTGCTGCATAAATTGTTCAAGTGGAACGCCTGCTTGCCGCAGGACTCCGCGCAATGTGCCCGGATCAACCTCCCGATGCAACGGCACGACGCACACGCTACTACCCCGCCGCAAGATCACATGGCTGCCACGCTGTCGCCGCCGGCTAAACCCCAATCTTTCCAGCGCCTTCACTACTCGCGCCCCAGAAACACACGGTAGCTTAGTCATGCGCAACCTCGAATGTCGTCAAAATCGCGCCGGAGAACTCGGGTACCGGTTGTTCATCGAGGTAAAGCTCTACTGCCTCTTTGAGATTACGCAACGCTTGCTCGACGTTTTTGCCTTGGGTCGTCGTACCGGTTTCGGGATTGTAGGCTACCAACCAGCGACCGGTTTCGCCCGGATAGATAATCGCCGTCAGCGTTTTCATGACCTCAATTTTAGCCTCTAGCGCAGTTTTGGCAAGGTCGGCAGCTTCCTCCGGGTGCGCTTGTGCAAAGGGGCATTTCAAACGCGGCACGAATAGCCCACCAACTTCACCGCAGCCCCAAGGGCGCAAAATTCCTCCTCACCGTTTGGCGGGGCACCACGTCAGTTCGTTTCGATGCGCTTTAATGCTGGCACGATGAATTCCTCGTAATACGGCCAGAACGCTTTGCCCGCCCGCACGTCTTCGAGAAGCCGCTCAATGTCCGGCTTCAATTCCCGCAGCTTGAGATCAGCGGCGATATTCATCGCCAGAAGTGTTCGCTCACCGCGCTGTGTGATCCACTAGCGCATTGCTTCCACCAATGCGACGCGGTCGGACTCGAGTACGCGGCCTGCCAGCCGTGTAACAAACTGCCCGCATTCGTTTCCGGTCGCTCGAGGTGGGTAGCCTTGAATTTCACCTTCTAGCCACTCGATGATCTCTTGCTTCGTCATGGGTATGGAACTTGTTTAATTGCCGACAGCGGTATCGGCTGGTTGGAGATGTGTTCGATTCCACCACCGGCCGCGTTGGGTGTGGACATAATCCGCTGCGGCCCGACGGCCGGATTGATTCCCAGTTGCTGAAGCGTCGCAGTGTCGATTTCAAACAGCGCGTTGGGATAGCCACGATTCGGTGGCAACGCCAGCTCAATTTGAGCTTGGACTGGCGACAGGTTGCCAGCGGGAGTCGTCCAAGTCAGTGGACGGTCATAACCAAGTCCCTTTTGCAGGATGTTCTCAACGTTCTCCGCTCTTGTGTAGTGGTAGAGCTTGGGTGGAAGTGTTTCTGCACCCCTTGCGGCCAGGCTCTCTGCATATTCGGGCAGCAATGCCACCGGCTGTCTCCCTGCTGGCAGCAGTAATTGGGGCCTTGACGCTGTTCGGCCCACATGGGCGACCCGCCCGGCTTGGCCAAATTCAGTGCCGATGAACACTGTGGCTGCGCTCAGTGTTCCGTAGGTAACCTGATACGCAGCAGATTGACCGCTGCCACCGTAAAAGATCGGCAACCGCTGGTCCAACCGCTCAATCGCACCGCCATACGCATTATAGGCCTCCTCTGGCGCAAAAGGACTACCCCGGCCGCTGTTGCCAAACGCAGTCAGTACTGCCAGCAGCAACAAAATCAACTGAACCCACCGTTTCATCTGCAATCCTGCAACATTGTTTAAACAACGCCACAGTGTGCCAACTCAATTCTGTTCCCAGACCCGTTCAGGTCCGAGTTTTTCTACAATACGGGACTGACGACTTTCCGGTATCAGCGCCGGTAGATTCCTTCACACCTCTTGGTGGGACACCGGCGGGTCCATGAGCGCCTATTCCTCGTCCACCTGCAGGTCACTCCACTTGCCAGGAAGCCCCTTTGCCTTCAACAGTGTGCTCATGTCCACGAAAGTTTCAAAGGCGATCGGTTTTCCACCAATCCAAGTCGCTTCGCATTCCTCGCAGACAAATACAGGCTCATTGGTCGCCCTGATTCGAGCGCTGAAAACCCAACCCTGATTGCAGCGTGGGCATCGAGTCTTCATGGAAACTTGACGGGGTAAGCCGAAATCACTTCGGACGTTCCAGGTCTTAAGATGAGCCGAACCGCATTCTCTCCCGCAGTGCCGACGGTTCTGCCCATAGGAGTGATAAACGCAGCCGGAACGCCCGGCACTGGCACTCTCGCTGCCGATGCATAAGCCTCATCGAGGAGTCCGAGTATCTGATTGCGTGGCACGTTAAAAACGCTTTTCCCGGGCACTCCTGGGGCCACGTGTTGCAGCACATGCTCAATCCGATTCAACCCGTTCTTGTCGAGTCCGACATACTTCAAGCCACCCGACGACTGCCAAGCGTCCTCTCCAATCTTTGTAAGCGTCCCTGCTCTCTTTGCGGCCAGGCTCTCTGCATATTCGGGCAGCAGTGCTAATGGCTGCTGTGGCGCAGGCAACAGGCGGCTGGGATCAGTGATGGGTTGGAAAGATGAGCCGCTGCTCGGTGTGAAGCTGCCCGCCGGCACATCATCAATCAAGCGCACGACGGGCTTGACGATACCCTTAACCGCATCGCCCACGCCCGGCACCCAGGCCGCCACAGCAGCCGCCATCCCAAGCCCAGTGCCCCAACCCAAGCCTTCATTGCGAATCGCGTTGACGGCGGCGGTAGTGTCGCGGACATCCGCCGCCTGACCCCAATACGGCGTCAACCCAGCACCCAATTGCCCCACAAATTGCCCCGCCATCTGCGCGACATCCTGCGGCTGATAAAAATCACCTTCGACATAACCGCCGACTACGCCCTTGGCCAGTCTCCCATCTGCATCAAAGCGGTTGATCGGGTCGCCGCCGCAGAAGCTGTAGCCGCTTGCGTTGGCGAAGTTCCAGACGGGGTCAAAGTATGATTCGGGAGAAACTATCCCGCCAAAGCGGCACTCCGGCGCGTAACCCCACGACTGCGGGGCCAGTGCTACAAAGAGCACCAACAAGACTGGAACCCAACGTTTCATGCAAAGGCGATGATTCTTCTTAGCACAAAGGCACAAGGGCGCAAAGCCGATTCGACCGCGAATCCACACCTATGCCAACGGCTCGCATGATGCAATAGCAATAATGCTCTACCGTATGTTGATTTGCACATCCTTCACCGGATCGGCTAGCTTACCACCCACCAACACTACACGGCTGAAGTTCACACGTGCGGTCAGGTTCGTGGTTGCGAATCCAGATGGATCAGGACTCGTGATGACAAAATGAAAGGCATTGGTGGCGCCGGGTTCCAACGGCGGACGCTCCGGCGTTCCGCCAACGACCCATCGCGTGGCATGCCCAACCACATTGCCTTGCGCGTCAGTCAGAAAACACACAGCACGCGCAGATTCGATTTTCTCAGCAAAATTGTTCTTCAATTCCAGCTTAACCACTGCCTTGGTCGCTGTGACTTCCGGCGGCCATACCGTTACCACCAGTTGTGCGTGAACTGCCGCTGCCAGCAGATAAGCAACTAAGAAAATGCGATTTCTCATGCTCATTTCACGAAGTTGATCTGTTTGATTTTACCCGTTGTGATATCGAGAAAACACTCGTTCGTGCCATCATACGCGACCACTTCGTCATTCTGTACCTTTACTTCCACGTAGCAATCATCGGACTTGAGACGTTCCGCCCACCAAAGAATCTCACCAGCAGGCGAAACGAGGACAAGGTTGCCTTTCTCCTTTAAGATCGCTGAACGACACTGAAAAAGCAGCAAGTACCCTAAAGGGACCACAAAGAAGTTTCTGATAACGCTGGAAGGAAAGTGAATGCGAAATTGTTCTACCCCATCTACTTGGACAACAAACGCATTGCTTCCGTCCTCAAGCTCGACAATTTTGCACGTGTTCATCGAGGCTTTACCTCCCAAATCATTTGGTTCTGCCAAACGTTATTATCAAGGATTAGGATTTGTTTAGCACCCCCAACGCCGCCCCATTCTGGAACTGGAGCAGCAATCCCGGTTTGGATACGTGTGCCAGGCGGAATAACAGACCTTGAAATCCGGTTCGCCGGGTTGGATGGGTGGATCGACAATGTTAATGGCGTGCCGCCCGCACCCTCGGGTTGGACCCAAGGGCTTCGCGGGTTTCCAGCAAAGCGTTCTACTGGAATTGAATTAGGCGTTACCCAGCTCACGATTTCACCAGCCCAAGGATTTGGCCCATGCGGGGCTGGTAATAAAGCTGGTTCTCGTGGCGCAGGCAAAAGTCGGCTTGGATCGGTGATCGGCTGGACGGCCATTCCAGTGCGGCTCGGCGTAAGACCGTTCGCTGCCACATCATCAATCAAACGCAGGCCCGCCCTGCCTACGCGCCCAGGTTGCCAATTAATTTGGCTTCTTGTGCCCTCGAGCGCTGCAACAAACAGCGCCGTTTTACCCAGGTCACGACCCCATTGTGCATTTACTGAACCCGGATCATAAACGCCCAACCCCGCCAGTGGTGACCCGACATGCTCATACACAATCTGCGCTAACTGGTCGTACGCCTGTACCCCTGGCGTGTTTGCACCCATTGTACGCTGTTCCATTACCCACAAGTCCTGCGGTGTGAACAGAGAAGCGATTACACTGCCAGCTACAACATCAACAAATGCAGGTATCGCACTCCACAGGTACTCAGCACCGCCTTGACGATGCGCCTGGATTTGTTCTGCGAGCGGGACGTTACTATCTAGATCAATGCCGGTTGCCCAATTCAGCGCAGCCTTCCCAACCCTCCCATCTGTATCAAAGCGATTGACCGGGTCGCCGCCGCAGAAACTGTAGCCGCTTGCATCGGCTAGGTTCCAGACAGGGTCAAAGGATGATTCGGGCAACAAAAGCGCTGACCCCGGCGCGTAACCCGACGCTTGCGGGGCGGCTGCTGCCAGTAGCAAGCATATTAATTGAACCCAGTGCTTCATCCACAACCCGGCAATATTGTTCAACCAACGCCCTAACCTGCCGATCCAATTCTGTTCCCAGCCCCGTTCATGCCTGAGTTCTTCTACAACAGCCGAGGCTGACGGCTTTTGGACTTTTCGCAGCATGACGCGCAAACCCCGAGAGCCGGACGCCAGCCAATCAACGGAATGAGCCGTGATGCCGCGCCTCGCATCGCATTGCTCCCTTTGCCTTGCACCGCAGGCACGCTCATGCGCTGTTGAACGTTTCACCCACGGTGCCCAGCCAGCCAGCTAACAAAAACGCGTTCATGCTGAAAGAAGCGCCTCCCAAATCTTCGCGCCGGCTTCTTCCCCAAACTGATTCATGAGGTCATCCAGACCGAGGAGATACCATTCCTGTGTTTTTGGGAAGGTCCCGTCTCGTCTGGGATGCGCTACATGCGATCTAAAAAACACTTCCCCTGCCGTTTTGCAAGGCTCCGGCCAGGCGCGACTTTGCTCGAAGACAGACTTGATGCGCTCCGGCCAACGGTCAAACAACGCATGTCGCCCGTCGTCTGGCGGGATGACCGAGGACAGGTCACATCCGTCGCTGAACGTTACGTCGAACAGCTTTGCTTTCTTAAACGAGACGCAGGTCATTCTGTTTGGCCTTGGGTTGGCAAATTGTTCAAACACCGAAATGTCATACGATCCGCGAAACCACACGCCACGAACTTCGCCCCGGAACTCGCATCTCTCGAAAGAACTGGCACTGAAGTCAATCCCACCGAAAATGCATGAATCAAACAGGCAATCGTCAAATTCAGGGCGAAGAAACCCAGTTTGAGTGAAGTCCGCGCTCTCAAATCGGCATTCTTTGAAGTAGCTTCCTCTGTGACCAATGCTAGCACGCCTGAAGTTAGAACGCCGGAAGCTGCACTTCTCAAACGTATCGCCACCTTCAGAGAGTACTTGCAACGAACAGCAGTCGAAACACACGTCGATAAATGCCGATGCCTCGAACCACGCATGTTTCATTACTCCCCCCGTAAGGTCAGCGAACCGTAACGTGATTCGACGCAGCTCAGTTTGTTCAGGAAGTACCAAACCACGAAGGTCCAGTCGTCCCGTTTCCGGAACCACTCCAAATGGCGACTCCTGAATCTCGTAACCGTTGCCCGAGCGGCCGAGGCGGGTCAAGTTTTCTACGAACGCTCGCCCTGCTTGAGTATCCCAACGTTTTATGAGCGCCGAGTTCATCGTGTGGGAACCAGGATTCCGCCTTGTCCGTATCTGTTGACGTGTGCCGGCCATTGAGCCGGTGTCGTCATGTCCCACCATTGCCCAGTCCACGGATCAATGAAATCAGGTCCGCGATTTGGTACGCCTTGGAGAAATTTTAGAAGTGGGTCGCGTGCAACTCTTTTCCGAACCGCCGTGTCTATCGCACTTCCCCGATACGCGGGCAATAAACTCGGATAATTGGCAACCGCTTGCCGCTGTGCGGGAGACAGGGCATTAATTCCGGCCGCATCCACTTCTTGTGCAGCGATGGTCGTCAGCGCTCGCAAATCCATTGTGACCAGGCCTCTGGAGATATTCGCCGTGGCTGCTCGGTTGGCTGCAATATTCGCAAGAACAGTGTCATTCACCGCACTGCCCGAAGCCAGCGTCCCTCCCACAATCTTGTCCCCCACAATCCCTACTCGCCCGGCTTGGCCAAATTCAGTGCCGATGAACACTGTGGCTGCGCTCAGTGTTCCATAGGTAACCTGATACGCAGCAGATTGACCGCTGCCACCGTAAAAGACCGGCAGCCGCTGTTCCAACCGCTCGATTGAACCGCCGTACGCGTTGTAAGCAAACTCTGGCGCGAAAGGACTAAACAACCCGTAACTGGCAAGCGCAGCTACGTCGTAGATCATTTGCGCCGTGCCCGCAACCGTACCGGCAAACCTTTGCGCCGACCCGCCGTACCACCGCTGGGC
>Ga0272448_1001278_pt1 | contig 34501 bp, 21 predicted proteins | sample YNPCB0191_FD_202220 | JGI IMG/M metagenome (GOLD analysis project Ga0272448, IMG submission 202220) | Hot spring sediment microbial communities from Yellowstone National Park, WY, United States - YNP-CB-019-1 | ecosystem: Environmental > Aquatic > Thermal springs > Hot (42-90C) > Sediment...
GGTTTTCGGCCAAGGGATTACGCCCGAAATGGTTCGGGAAGCGATGCAGCGGGGGGTCAACTATCTGAAAAGTGTGCAGAACCCGGACGGTTCCTGGGGGGATTGGCCCTTGCAGCCGGGCGCCCGAACTTCCCTATGTACGTTGGCCCTCTTGAATGCCGGGGCCAAACCGTCCGACCCTGTCATCCAAAAAGCCCTCGCCAATCTTCGGAAAATCCGGGCCGATACCACCTATGCCGTCTCCTTGCAGACTATGGTCCTTTGTCAAGCCGAACCCCTGCGAGACCTCCCCCTGATTCGAGACAATGTGGCTACGTTGCTTCGGATTCAAAAAAAGGACGGTCCTCGAAAAGGTTCCTGGGGGTATCGAGAAGGTCTGGGGGAAGGAGATAATTCCAACACGCAATTTGCTTTGTTGGCCTTGTACGAAGCCGATCGGGTCGGGGCCCGGTTTCCAGAACGGAATTGGCGTCTGGCTAAGGCCTATTGGGAAGATTGCCAAAATCCGGATGGTTCCTGGGGCTACTATAAAGGGGTTCCCGGGACCGGCAGCATGACCTGTGCGGGCATTGCCAGTCTGGTTATTTGCAATGAAATTTTGGCCCAGCCGAACGTGGCCTACGATCCCTCTACCGGCCGAATCCATTGCTGTCAGGCCAGCGAACCTGCTCCGGATGCCGTGCAGCGGGGGATTGCTTGGCTGAGCCTGCCGAGTGTTTTTTCAGTCAGCCATAATCCCGGATCTCGTCAATGGCTCTTCTATTATCTCTATGGTCTAGAACGGGTAGGCCGAATGACCGGACGACGGTTCTTCGGCCAACATGATTGGTATCGCGAAGGCTGCGAACAACTGGTGCTTCGGGAAGGACCAGATGCTTTGTCCGGTTTTTGGCGAGGGGCCGGCCATGCAGAAAATGACCCCCAGATCGCCACCAGTTTGGCTTTATTGTTTTTATCCAAAGGTCGTCGGCCTACGCTGTTGGCCAAAGTGCAATACCGTTCGGACCAGGATTGGAATCGGCATGGGAACGACGTAGCCAGACTGACCCGGTATGTAGAACCTCGGTGGGGTCTGGATTTGACTTGGCAAACCGTGGACATACGGACAGCCACAGTCGAAGACCTCCTGCAATGCCCCGTGCTTTTCATGAGCGGCCAATTGGACCCTCGACCGGCGTCGGCAGAGGCCCTGCAACAGTTGGCCGACAAACTTCGGGCCTATCTGGAACGAGGCGGTTTTCTCTGGGCCGAAGCCAATTGCACCGGCCAAGAATTCGACCAAGGCTTTCGGGCTTTGCTGGAACGGGTCTTTCCGGAGCCGGAATATCGACTCCGCCTTTTGCCGCCCGAACATCCCATCTGGCGGGCCGAAGAATCTGTCGATCCGAAGTATCATCGCCCGATTTTGGGCTTGGAATTTGGATGCCGAACCAGTCTGGTGTATTTTCCGCCGCATCCGGCCGATGGACCGGGACCGTCGCTGTCGTGTTTGTGGGAACTGGCACAACCGGATCGAACGGGCCGACTGCCCGCTGCCGTGCAGCAGCAGATCGACGCGGCTCTCTCGATCGGCATCAATGTGCTGGCCTATGCCACCAACCGAGAACTGAAACCCAAAGAGTACTATCTGCGCCGTCCGGAGCTGGCAAAAACCACCGATTCTCTGTCCCGTGGACGCTTGGCCATTGCCAGCCTGCGCCACCCAGGCGGTTGTACAGCCGCCCCCCGGGCCCTGCGCAATCTACTAGAAACTCTTCAGCAGGAGGTTAAACTCCGGGTTCCTCTGGACCCCCAGGAATTGTCGCTTACTGAGGAAAGGCTTTTCGATTACCATTTGCTGTTCATGCACGGCCGGAACGCCTTTCGATTTACACCGGCGGAACGGGATCCCCTGCGGACCTTCCTCAATCGAGGCGGCGTGCTTTTTGCCAACGCCATTTGCGGCAGCCAGGCCTTTGCCGATTCATTCCGCCAAGAAATGGCCCTGCTGTTTCCGAAAACGCCCCTGGAACGAGTGCCCGCCCAGGACCCCCTGTGGACCAGCGCCTTCGGCGGATTTGAGCTGAAAACCGTCGCCCGTCGGGATCCGCAGCCGGGCGCTCCGGGCGGAAAACTTCAGGCCGCCATTCGCCAAGTGCCGCCTCTGCTGGAAGGGATCAAAATCGACGGCCGATGGGCGGTCCTGTTTTCTCCGTATGATCTGAGTTGTGCCCTGGAAAAACACGACTCGTTAGAATGCCACGGCTACAGCCGAGAAGACGCCGCCCGTATCGCCATCAATGTGATTCTCTACGCACTCCATCAGTAGTCTAACAAGTATGCGATTTCGTAGATACTCCCGGCGATGGATGGAAGGGTTGACGGCGGCGGCTTTGGGATTGGCAGTTCGGACGGCCATATTGCTCCTGACGCCTCATGCCCTCCAAACGGATCCAGACGGGTATCGGGCCGTCGGAGAAAATCTCATCCACCACGGGGTGCTAGGACATGGTCCTTATCCGACAGCGGTTCGGCCCCCGCTTTATCCGATGGTTTTAGCCGGTTGTGCTCTGTTTGGCGACGGCGCACGAGGGGTGTTGGGGCTAATCCATGTGGGGATGGGGATGGCAACGGTTTGGCTCGCCTGGGACTTGGCCCGGCAATGCCGAATCGGCCGGTGGGGTGCCTGGATAGTCGGGCTGCTGGTAGCCTGCGATCCGATCCTGCTGCGGGCCAGCAGCCTGGTGATGACCGAAACCCTGGCGGCCTTGCTGGCTACAGGGGTACTGAATCTCTGGTGCCGGTGGTTTCGTCGGCCCACCTGGGGCTGGGCTGCTCTTGGAGGAGCTGTCATGGGCTTGGGGGTACTTTGCCGACCAGAATGGCTCCTCTGGGTTGTTGCAGGTGCTTGCCTCCTGGGGATCAGTGCAGCCAGAAGGAGTTCCCCACACGCAGAGGCAGCCGTTTGGCCTACCCGGAGTAATACCCGGGCAATAAAGTTGCTCCGATGGACTTCGGTCGGGGCCCATGCAGCGGCAGCCGGCTTGGTCCTGGCCCCCTGGCCGATCCGAAACGCCCTGCAACTCGGCTGGCCGGTCCTGACCACCACCCATGGCGGCTATACCATGCTCCTAGCGAATAATCCTTGGCTTTATGAACATCTCCGCCAAGACGGAAGCCTTGCCACCTGGAATCCCGAACCCTTTCATCAGGCTTGGGCGGAGAGAGTCCAAAAACACTTCCTATTACCCCCATCAGAAGGGGATCGAAAGGTTCTTCCCCCTCCAGATCAGACCACACCCCACAGGAAAGCTACACAAACCTTGGGAACGCCGAATATCCCTCCCAGAAGAATGGCCGAAGTGATGGCAGATCGCTGGGCCTACCAAGAATCGTTCCGATGCATTAGCGAAAATCCAAGTCTTTTTGGCAGGGCCGTGTTATTGCGATGGGGCCGATTGTGGCAGCTTGCCCCGTCGCGAATAGATGGTAGCCAACTCAAATGGGGGGTGTATTATGGATGCCTTCTGTGGTATGCGGGAGAGTTTGCTTTGGCAATATGGGGAATTTGGGTCGTCTATGGAAAAAGAAAGAGACATCCTATACTCCGAAACACGCTTCTATTCGTTTTGGTGTGGGCGGGGCTCCTCACCGGAGTCCATGCCTTCTATTGGACCGAAATGCGGATGCGGTCCCCTCTCACGGCTGGTGTGGCCTTGGCTGTGGTCTCCGGCCTACCCCGGATTTTTTCCCCAAAAGACCGGAGCAGCCTTCTTTCTTCTCCCTCCTAATCTCTCGAAGGGATACGCCAACGGGGTCTGATCCTTCTAACCCTTTCCTTTGCAACGACTTACCCTCTTTGAGGCCGCCGAGAACTTACCTTGATTCTCCAAGCGGGTCTTGACTATAATGCAAGCCCAGCGGGAAAGAGTTTTTCCGTTGTAACCTCTTTGGTATTTTTAAGTTACATTCTTTTGAGCGGGCAAGGTTGCTTGCGTCCCTTGGCAAGGATGCCTCTTGCGGACTGGGCAGGTTAGTGGAAAAAACGGCAATCGACGAAAGTCGGCATGGGGCCGGACCGCTCAGCTTTTGCGCCTAAATCTTCTTTCCCATCTCAGAAGATTTCTCCTCAAGCCCAGTCCATCAGAAAGGGCACTCCCTGCTCAATTTCCCTCGAAAGTAGTATATATAATAAAACTTTTGGGGGGGATCGGATTAGCGGTGAGCCTTCTTCCGGAAATCCTTTCCGGGCCGACTCTCTGGGCCTATGGGCAATCGGGTTGGCAGGCCACGGTGGAATTCCCCCCGGTTTCACCCTCGGAGCCAGTTAAAATCTCTGCCCAGCAAGGGACCCGATGGACCGAAGGTTCCTACCAGGTCTGGAACCTGGAAGGCAACGTCCAGATTGCTCAAGGTTCAGGTCGGGTCTGCTCTGAACGAGCCGTAGTTTGGCTTTCCCCTCAATCGGCGAGTGAACAAGGCCGGGCCAAACTGATCGCTTACCTAGAAGGCCAAGTGGAAGGGACGTTGCAAGGCCCCCAAGGTCAAACCCGATGGACCGACCAAACTTGGCTGGGCCGATGGGTCAGTGATCAGACACCCCAGGTGCAGGTCCAGCAGCTTTTGCCCGAACCAAGGGAAAAACCCCCCGCGTACCATCGCGCCTTGGTCCGACGGCAGGAGGAGTTGGCTCAAACCATGCAAACAGGTCAATGGGGTTCCAAGTATCCAGGGATCGGTCCGGCTGCCAGCAGTCGATGGAGTTCCCCTGCCCAGGGCGATGGTGCGTTGTCCGCCTCCGGAGAAAACCAACCGACTCTGGGCAGAGGCCCCTGGATCGGCTGGCCATCGAGCGGGCAAGAGTCGCCCATGCTGCTTGGGCAACAGACGGTCCGATTCGCTCCCGCCCAACCGTCTGTTGCCGCTCCAAGCCGAACTCGCCGTATCCGTGTCTTTTCCCGCAGCGATGTGCGCATCCGAGCCCAATGGTTTCCCGATTCCCAGACCAATCAGGGCATTGCCGTCATTGACGGCGGGGTCAATGTCGTGATCGACGAAGCAGACCAATGGGGCACCTTGGACATCTCGGCCGATCGGATGGTCATCTGGACACGGGCCGATCAGGAACCCGGCCTTTCGGGCGAAGCCTTCCAGGATGCAGAAACTCCGCTGGAAATCTATATGGAAGGCAACGTCGAGTTTCGACAAGCATCGCGGGTCATTTGGGCGGATCGGCTTTATTACGACGTGCGTCGGCATTCGGGAACCATTTTGGGAGCGGAGGTGCTCACGCCGGCGCCAAAGTATGAGGGGCTGTTACGGCTAAGGGCGGAGGTGCTTCAGCAGACAGGACCAGGCCGATTTTATGCCCAGGATGCGTTTATCACCTCCAGTCGGCTTGGCAAGCCGCGGTATCGGCTGGAGGCCAAGGAGGTCTCTTTTGAGGATGTCCAATCCCCTCAGAGGGACCCGTGGACCGGACAGGTGCTGATGGACCCACAAACCGGCCAGCCGGTTCTAGAACATCAACAAAATTTCACCAGTCGGCACAACTTCCTCTTCATCGAAGAGGTGCCGGTTTTGTATTGGCCATGGATGGCCGCCGACGTGAGCGAACCTACCCTCTACATCCGCCGGGCGCGGTATAAATATGACAAATCCTTTGGCAGCCAGATACTGACGGATTGGAATGCCTATCAGATTTTTGGCATCCGTCAGCCCCCGGGGGGCACACGCTGGGACGCCAGTGTGGACTATCTGGATAAACGCGGTTTGGGCCACGGAACGACGTTTTCTTATGCCCGGGGCGATTTTCTCGGCATGGACGGCCCAGCCTCCGGAATGCTGGATTATTGGGGAATTAAGGATCACGGGGAGGATCTTTTGGCAGGCCGAGGCTGGGTGGAACCGGAGTCGGAATATCGGTATCGGCTCTTTGGCAAACACCGTCAGCAGATCGCCGGCCAGTACCTACTCAGCGGGGAAGTCAACTGGATCAGCGACCGCAACTTCCTGGAGCAGTACTATCGAAATGAATGGGAGACGTTCAAGGATTTCACCACGGGGTTGGAATTGCGACATGCTCGGGACAACATTTCCTGGAGCGTGTCAGCGGATGTTCGGCTGAACGATTTCCTGACACAGACGGAATGGTTGCCGCGGGCGGACCATTTTATTCTTGGCCAATCGGCAGCGGAAGGGCTAACATGGTTTGCCCATTCTGGAGTTGGCTACGGGCGGTTTCGGACTGGAGCGGCGCCCACTTCACCGGCCGACGCTGCTCTATTTACGTATTTGCCGTGGGAATCGCCTGCTCCGCCTGGGGCTGCCGGAGTACCGCTGAAAGCGGATGGAGAGCGTGTGTTCACACGTCAAGAAATAGATTGGCCGTTTCAGCTTGGGCCGGTCAAAGTGGTTCCGTATGCCCTGGGCGAGGCGGCCCATTGGGGCGAGGATCGGACCGGCGACGATTTGCAGCGGCTTTACTATCAGGTGGGCCTGCGGGCTTCGGTTCCGTTTTGGCGCAGTTTCCCGGAGGTAGAAAGCCTTTTGTGGAATGTGCATGGGCTGGCCCACAAGGTAACGTTCGACGCGGAGTTCGCCTTTGCCGAGGCCAACCGGGATATGACCCTCCTGCCGCTGTATGATCCGCTAGACGACGATGCGCTGGAGGCCTTCCGTCGGCGGTTTGCCGTGCGGACCTTTGGACTGCCTGCCGGCACGGTGGCGGCCATTCCGCTGCCGTTTGATGAACGATTCTACGCTTTACGGGCCGGCCTGGCCGGTTGGGTAACCGGCCCTGTTGAAGTGGCCGATGATCTGATGGCTTTCCGCCTGGGAATGCATCACCGGTTGCAGACCCAGCGCGGTCTGCCCGAACAAAGGCGGATCATCGATTGGATGACGCTGGATGCCAATCTGACCATTTTCCCTCAAGCAGATCGTGATAACTTCGGCACAGCCGTGGGCTTGTTGGATTACCATTATCGGTGGTTTATCGGGGACCGGTTCACGCTGGTTTCCACGGGGATTTTCGACTTTTTCCATGATGGGGCCCAGGTACTCACCATTGGGGGATATTTGGAGCGGCCTCCCCGAGGCCGACTCTATTTGGGCCTGAACCTGCTGGAAGGCCCCTTCCGAAGCCAGGTGCTGTTGGCCTCGTTCTCCTATCAGATGAGTCCGAAGTGGATCGGCACGGTGGGCGCCTCAGTCGATCTAGCGGGCGAAAACATCGGGCAGAGCGTCTCGGTCACTCGGATCGGCGAATCCTTGATCGTAAATCTAGGGGTGAGCGTCGATGCGATCCGCAAAGATACCGGCGTGTTTTTAAGCGTGGAGCCGAGGTTTTTGCCTAAACGTCGGCTTGGCGGCGCCGCGGGCCGAATCCCCCTCGCCGGCCTAGAAAAGCTCGAATAAGATTCCCCCTCTCCAGATAGGCCCAAGCACCAAGAGGATGTGTATATTTGTAGTATAATGCCCTCTGGGAAAGAGGATCCCCAATCCTTTACGCCGAAGCGAGTGACCGTGGATTAGGGACGGATTTCGGCTTCTCGATGGCTTCGGGGCCGACGGCCAGACGCCTCCGCCGACGCCGGTTCTTCCAACGAGCAGACGCCTGCCGTAGTTTCTGCGGACTCGGCCTCGGAAAGCAGCGATACGGAGGAATCCAACTTGGCCGGTTCAGGAGCGAGCGTCTCCGAGGCCGACGGTTGTACGGTCGGTACGGAGGCGGGCTGGCGGCGAAACTTTTCTGCCAGTCGCCGCAAAACCGCCTGAGCGTCTAGGACCAGGCTGAAAAGCAGCGGGACCACGACCAGGGTGAAGATCGTCGAACAGGTCAGGCCGCCAACGACCACCGCTCCCAAACCCCGGTACAGTTCACTGCCCGCCCCGGGCGCAACTACCAACGGTGTCATGCCGAACAGTGTGGTGGTCGCCGTCATAAAAATCGGCCGGATTCTGGTGCGGACCGACTCCCGGATGGCCTCCCTGGGCGGCAACGGTTCCCGGACGTCTTCTTCGCTTTCGCCGATGCCCCGCATGAAGTTCAAGGCCTGGTGCACCAGCAAAATGGCGTTGTTGACCACAATGCCGATCAGGATGACAAAACCCAGCATGGTGATTGTATCTAATTGTTGGGTAGGGTCCACCAGACGGACCAGACGAAGGCCGGCAAATCCGCCCACTATGGATAATGGTACACTGAACATAATAACAAGTGGATAAAGAAAACTTTCGAACAAGGCGGCCATCAAGAGATAGGTAATCAGCAGGGCGAGGAAGAACCGGCTCAGACCGACACTAAAAATCGACTGCCAATTCCAGCCGGTCCATTGGCCCAAAAGCGCCCGGCGGACCTGGGTGAGTTTATCGGCGTTGCCGGCCATACGGACCTGCACATCGGAGCTGATGCCCCCTTCGCTCCGTGCTTGGGCCACCAGATCGGCAATGAGGGCTTCCGCTTCTTCCAGGGCCATTTCCGGGGGCGGTTGGACGGTAAAGGTGATGGCCCGCATCTGTTCCACCCGCCGGATCGACTGGGATGCTTCCGCCGCTTTCCACTGGACCAATTCGCCCAACGGCAGGGTAAGAATCCGTCCATCTGTTTCTTTGACGGCCAAGGGCAGATCGGCTAATTGATCGGGCGTAAGCGGCAGGGAAGGGTCTCGAAGGATCACCAGATCGATATTTTCCCCCTCGAAGTTGAATTCGCCCACTTTGGCCCCGTCGATCATGCTGCGGGCGGCAATGGCCAGCGATTGCACGTCCAGCCCCAACTGCTTGGCCCGGATTTGATCGATGAAGATTTGTCTTTCCGGCCCGGCTTCGTTGAAGTTCAACGGATCGCTTCGCACGGCAAAGCGGGAGAAGGCTCCGAACAGTTTCTGCTGCAAATAAGCGGCACTAGTTTTCAATCGCTCCAGATTCGTTCCGACCACTTCGACTTCCACCGAATTGGAAGAGCCGACATTTCGGCCGAAAATGGACCGCTGGCTGGCCATGCCGTAGGTGCCGGGGATTCGGCTCATCGCCTGAGCCAAAACCGCCTTCAGAGGCCGAACATTTTCCGGATCCTTGCTGGTGGCAATCATGAAAAGCCGACCACGCACCACCACAAAGAAATATTCGTCGATGGGTGGGACCTTTGGGATCGGCTGGCCGGTCTGAGGATCCACCACCGGTCCAATCGCGGTGGCTTCTTCCGTGCTCCGGGCCTCCCAATAGGGACGAAGGGTTTGCTCCAGCTGCTGACCGATGCGACTGTTCTGTTCCACCGAATAACTGGGCGGATTGAACATCAGAGCGAAGATGAAGTTTTTGTTTCCTTCCGGTAAATAACTGGCTGGCAGCATCCACATCCACGCTAAGGCGATCGAACCGACGGTAAACAGGGCGACGATCAGTACCCGAAGCCAGACGCCCGCCCAACTCGGCCAACACAAGAGATAGATCAGGCGGGCAAATCCATGAACCACCCACTGCAAAAGCGGAGCCAGGCCGAAAAGGCTGTGTACCATCCGGCTCAGAAGTCCGGAGGGTTGTTCGGGGCGAATGAATCGGGCCGCCGCCGGCGGAATCACGATAACCGAAACGACCAGGGAAAGCAAAACGGCAGCGGAAATCGCCAAAGCTAGGTCGTAGAACAATTGTCCCGTTTCTTCCTGGATGGTAAGCACCGGGCCGAACACCGCCACCGTCGTTAGTGTCGAAGCCAAAATAGCGCCCCAGACTTCTTTGGTTCCCCGGTAGGCGGCTAGGGGGGCTGACTCATGCATTGCCATGTGCCGGTCGATATTTTCCAGCACCACAATCGCATTATCGACGACCATGCCGGCGGCGAAAGCCAGGCCGGCAAGAGAAATAATATTCACATTTCGTCCGGCCCCCGCCACCACCACAAACGTGCCCACCACCGAAATGGGAATCGCCAAGGCAATGATCGCCGTGGGCCGAAAACTCCGAAGAAATAGCCACAGCACCCCAATGGCCAATAAACTGCCCAGCAGGAGATTGTCCCGCACCAGTCCCAGCGCCTGATAAATGTAATAGGTATCGTCCGAGACCAGCCGAAGGCGAATTTTGTACCGGTCGTGTTTGAAGCTTTGCAAGGGTCCACCCGGCCCGTTCAATTCCTCTAACATCCGCCGGACCTGTTTCATCACCTCCAGCACATTGGCCCCGATTTCCCGTTTGATAAACAGGCTCATCGAAGGCCGACCTTTGCACTGGTTGAAATAGACTCGCTTTTCCAGCACCAGGGTAACGTCGGCCACGTCTTCTACCCGAATAGGCGTCTGCCGGTCGTCATATTTGATCACGGTGCGTCGGATCGGTTCCAGACTGTCGTACTGGCCAATTACTCGGAACCGAACATCCAATCGGCCGTGGGCCAGCTCGCCGGCGGATTCGTTGATATTGTCCGCTCGTAAAGCGGCGGCCAGTTCTGCCGGGCTAATCCCGCGCTGGGCCAACGCAACCGGGTCAAACCGCACTTGGACCTGATGCTCCCGACCGCCAAAAATATTCACCTCGGAAACACCGGGAATCCGCTCCAAGGCCGGTTTGACCGTCCGTTCGGCGTAATCGTAAAACTCCGCCACGTCAAAGTTCGGATCCTCCGCCTGAATCAGACAATAGGCCACCGCATCGTCGCTGGCCGTGTCCGAAGCCCGGATAATGGGCTTTTCCGCATCCTGGGGATACGAACGCACCTCCTGAATCTGGTTGCTTACATCCTGCAAGGCTCGATCAATGTCATAACCGACCCGAAACTCCAGGGTGATTATGCCTCTGCCTAACTCCGCCGTGGAATACATCTTGTACAGGCCCTGCACGCTTTTGAGTTTCTCCTCTTGTTCCACCAGGATCGACTGCTCGATCTCCTCCGGGCTGCGACCTGGCCAAAGCGTGGAAACCGTAATGACAGGCCGCTCCACATCCGGCGTCAGTTGCACCGGAATGGACACCAGCGCCAAAATCCCAAACAGCAAGGTCAAGATCACCCCAACGGTAACCTTAACCGGGTTCTGTATCGCAAACCGAATGATGTCCATGGCCAACCTTCTAGGAAACGACGCGGTTTAGGGCACGCTTTGGACCTTTTGGCCTGGCAGAAGCCGTTCGCCCCCTTCGATCACTACCAGAGCGCCCGGTTTCAAAAGTTGGGTGCCTTGGGGGGTTTGCGCGCGCACCGCATATTCCGTGGGCAGACGAATGTCGATGGTAACCGGCACGGGTTGGGCCGTTCCTGTAAAAGCGGCCCGCACCGAACCTGCCGGGCCTTTGGCTGCCGGATCGGAAAAGGGCGTCTGCACCTTGGATTCAGGAGATTGCCCCACGGATTCAGCCGCCTGCTCACCAGATCCGGGCGTCTGCCCCCGCGACACAACAGCCCCGGAGGTTTGGCCTTCCGGCCCCCGCACAACGGCTTCTTCAGGCACCATTACCCAGACAACCGCCTCGTCTGGTTTTTCTAGGACGGCGTCTTTCGGCACCACCAGTGCCATCCGCTCCGGGCCGGTAGGAATCCGAGCGGTAATGCTCATCCCCACTTTCAGCCGACCGGTTGGATCGTCGATCCGGACTCGAACGGGAAAGGTTCGGGAAGCAGTCGGGCCAAACGGCGTGAGGGAAACCACCCGGCCTTGGACCTCTTCTCCTAGCGGATCGACCAGGATGGAAATCGTCTGATCGAGCTGAAGGCGGTTGATGGCCGATTCCGGCACCATCAATTGGGCGTCAATTTGCCCACGGGAAATGATTTCTACCAGTGGGGCACCTGGCTGGACGTATTGGCCTAGTTCTGCATGTTTGGCCACCACCACGCCATCGAACGGGGCATAGACAACGGAGCGCTTTTGGCGTTCTTGTTCCTGGGCCATGGCGGCTTGGAGTTCTTGAAGTTTGGCTTCCAATTGGGCGATTTGGGTCCGTTTTTGATGGAGTTCGCTTTCAGTAACCGCGGCGGCTTTGAAAAGTTCCTCCAACCGGCGGAGTTCCCCTTTCTCGAATTCCAGTTGAGCGGAGGTGGAGAGCCATTGGGCTTGCTGCTGCTCCAGGGCCAGGCGTGCCCAAATGTCGTCGATGCGGGCCAGCACAGTTTTCCCCGCCTGGACCGGATGGCCCTCTTCCAGAGGAAACTCGATAATCTTACCGCTCACTTCGCTGGAGGCGATGACCCGGCGCACTTCCACCAGTCGGCCCACCAGGGTGCGGTTGGGCTGAACCGGCTTCTCCACGGCTCGCCCCAGACGAACCAAAACGGGCTTTGCTTGGGCGGGGCCGGAAGGCGGCTCCAAACTTTTAAGCCGCTCCCGTAAAAAATCCACATCTTCCATCCGCTCCGAAAACCAGCGGAACACTAGCCCCGCCCCGGCCAAACCGCCCAACAAAAGGGCCGTCAACCCCACCGAAAAAATGAAAACCAGCCGCTTCTGATGGGAAGAAATGTTCATACTGCAACCGACATGCTACTTGCCGTCGCCTTCCGGAGGAAACCACTGCACAATGGGAGGATGGAAATCAAAGGGCCAACCTTTTCCACATCCAATCCTTTTAGCAGGAATGTCCAAGGCGGCCCGAGGGGATAGGTTCGGCAAGGACAACCGCCGGTCTGGAGCCTTTCCATCCGGCCAGAAACTCAAACAACACTCCTCTATTCTAATTTAGAGTATATTCTCTATTTTATTCCCACAAAAGAGGATGGAAACCTAATCCTACGTCATTCTGGACCGATAGAAAACAGAGAAAAAACATAGGAGAAGGAAACATGTTAGCCGTTTACCAGCAAAACTCGTCTTTCTCCCTTTTTATGTCTGGAGTGCTGCTTGGGCAGGAAGGACGCCTTGGGTCCCCATCAGGGCCCACTTCACACGGCAGCGAAGCGGCAAAAAGCTTTTTCTTGGGTAATATTTTAGCCGAATGGAGGGACCTGCTTGTCAAGTCCGATGCCCCTGGAGGAATCTGCCTTGGAACGACGCTCGACGGACACGACGATGGCGCCCCTCCATTCGGCTAAAATATTACTTTCTTGGCATTTTCCCAGGAGAAGAAAAAGATATAATTCCCAAGCGGGTTGGATGTTGAAGTCCCCTTCTCCGATCCGAACTGTAGAACCGATGGGGGCATCGAGGGCGATCGGAATGGATGCACCTGGTATGCAGAATTGCCGAGACGAGTCCTGTAGCGGCGATGTGCTTTCCCAGACGCCTCCGGCGATCCCAGGCGGGAAAGCCCGCTTGGAACATCTGCGGTTGCAGATTCAAGGGATGCACTGCGCCGGGTGTGTGTCTCGGGTGGAAAGGCAACTCCGTTCGGTTCCCGGCGTGCGCGAGGTGCAGATCAGTTTAGTTTCTGGCCAAGCTGCGGTTGTCTGGGACGGCTCCATCGCTTCGCCAGAAGCGCTGACGGAGGCGGTGCGTCAGAGCGGCTATTCAGCCCAAATTCTTCCGGATCAGTTCGAGGCTCTTCGGCAGGCCTTTCTGGAGCGGGAAACGCATCAGGTGGCCTGGTGGCGGCGGCGGTTTTTGGTGGCCCTAGGCCTATTGACGCCTGTGTTGGCCATCTCGTTGGCAGCCGAGGGGTTGGCCGGACTCCATTGGGGGCGGATCGGCTTGGCCAGTTGGGCCGGCTGGATCGCCTGGGTGTTGGCTACCGGCTTGCAGGTCTATGTGGGCGGCGCTTATCTACAGGCCAGCCTCCGCCAGCTCCGCCGACGTACTGTAACTATGGATACTCTGGTAGCGATGGGATCCTCCGTAGCCTATCTAGCCGGCACAGTCGATTGGTGGATCGGCCAACTCGTCGGAATCGGCCTCTGGAGGCATCCGGCCGCGGAAACGGCTGGTCTGTCTTCGGTGGTTCCGCTGCATTCTGCCGGTCTTCTGGGCGATGGTCTGGGCATGCATTTTACCGAGGCGGGATTGATACTCACCTTTGTAACTCTAGGTTATTACCTGGAACACCGGGCCAAGGGACGTGCCTCGGAGGCGCTGCGTCGGCTGGTGGAGTTGGCCCCTCCGCGGGCGACCCTGCTTCAGAACGGCCAACCGGAAGAAGTTCCTCTGGAAATGGTGCTGCCCGGCCAAACGGTGCTGATTCGGCCCGGCCAGAAGGTCCCCCTGGACGCCCAGGTGCTCACCGGCAGTTCCACGGTGGACGAATCCTGGCTGAGCGGAGAACCGATGCCGGTACTGAAACAGCCCGGTTCTTTGGTTTTGGCCGGAACGATCAATGGCCCCGGGACTCTCACAGCCCGAGTGGTTCGGTCTGCTGGCCAGACCGCGCTGGCCCAGGTGATTGAGCTGGTTCGACACGCCCAGGAATCGAAACCCCCTTTGAGCCGATTGGCCGATCGGGTGGTGGCCTGGTTTGTACCGGCGGTGTTGGGATTGGCGTTGGTTGTAGTGGTCCTGTGGAGTTGGGCGGGGAATGGGACGATGGCCCTTCGGGCGGCGGTGGCCGTGTTGGTGGCTGCTTGTCCATGCGCCCTGGGTTTGGCGACTCCGATGGCTGTGGTGGCCGCCACGGGTCGGGCTGCCCGGCAAGGCATTTTGATCAAAGACGCCGCCGTTTTGGAAACAGCGGGCCAGGTGGATACGGTGGTATTGGACAAAACGGGCACCCTTACGGAGGGGAAACCTCGGGTGTCGGCGATTTGGCCGGAAACAGGGATTTCAGAACAGGAACTTTTGATCACCGCATCGGCGGCAGCCCAACTTAGCACCCACCCCCTGGCCCAAGCCCTCGTCGCTGAAGCCCAAAACCGCCAACTGCCCCTCCCCCAGGCCGACCAAATGACCGAACTGGCAGGCCAAGGCATGCAGGCTGTCCTGAACGGCCAAACTATTTTGGTGGGCAACCAGCGTTTGCTGGCCAGGGCCGGCATTGCCTGCGCAGCCGATTTGCCCGCCGACTACCCCTTGCCTTCTCCAAAGTCGGCGGAGCCTACCAGGACACCGCCCCCGCCAATTCCAACAACCACCCAACCCAGCCCCCAAGACGGGCAGAAAGAAGAGTCCGGTCCTGCTAGGCCTGGGCCACAACCGGTTGGAGGAGAAAGACCGCGTACTGATCCCCCTTCCCCTTGGGCGGGCGAATCGATCCTATGGGTGGCTGCCAACGGCCGTCTGCTGGGCCGGATCGCTTTGGCCGATCCATTGCCCGAGGCTAGCCGCCAAGCCGTCGAACAACTCCAAGCCCTTGGCGTGGAAGTGCATCTGCTGTCCGGCGATCGGCGCAATGTGGCCCAGACAGTGGCCGCCCAGCTAGGCATCCGGCATGTTACCGCCGAGGTCCTGCCGGAACAAAAACAGCAGATCATTCAGCACCTGCGCCAATCGGGCCGATGCGTGGCCATGGTGGGCGACGGGATCAATGATGCCCCGGCCCTGGCTTCGGCCGATCTGGGCATTGCCATTGGGGCGGGCGCGGATGTAGCCTTGGAGACGGCTCCCGTGGTGCTGGTGCGAAACGATCTGCGGGATGTGGCCCGGCTGATCGAACTGGGTCGGCGCACAGTGCGTATCATCCGGCAGAACCTGGCTTGGGCGTTTGGGTATAATGCGGCCCTATTGCCGTTGGCGGCCGGGGTGTTGGTCCCGTGGGGCGGCCCGCATGTGCCGCCGGCTTTGGCGGCCGCCGCCATGGCCGCTAGCGATGTGTGCGTGGTAACGAACAGCCTTCGGCTTCGGTAGAGCATGGAAAAACCGGCGGAAACATGGCCGGGAACAGTTCCCTGGTATTTTCCATTCTCAGAAGTTCCTGCCATGCTTTTCTTTCTGTTCTATCGCTGGTATGATCAAAAGGAGATGGAACGATTCGAGGCTTTTCTACGTCGGTGGTGTGGAAATGTCTTTTCTCCCTTAACCCATCTGAGGAGGTCGGATTATGGAAACGGACAAGCAACTGTCGGTCTCGTTGGTCAACAAGCCTGGTCGGCTGGCAGCCATGCTCAACGCCCTCCACAAAGAGAAAGTGGGCTTCCGAGCGTTGGTGGTCATGGATTCGGGCGAACGGGGAACGATTCGGTTTATTCCGGACAATTACGAGACGGCAGTCAAGGTGCTCAAACAAATCAGCATCTCCTACGAGACGACGAACGTTCTGCTGGTGGAGTTGCCGCCGCAGCAGGGAGCTTTTCGGAATATCTGCCAACGCTTGGCCGACAGCCACCTGAATATCGACTATGCCTACTGCTCCTTCCCTCAGCCGGGCAAAGCCAAAGGCGGAGTGATGGCGGTCTTTAAGGTCAACAATTTGGCCAAGGCCCAACGGGTGCTGGAAGAAAATGGCGCTTTGGCCCATCGGGAAAAACTGGTGGGCCGCCGCCCGATCCACGCCCGATAGCCCGCCGTCGAAGGGAATGCCCACAGGGAGTAGGGATAGGAGAATGCTTGGCAGCCCCTGGGGAAACCAGCGAGGGAAACCAAAAGACCAACGGTTTTGGGAAAGCTGGCTCACTTAGGGATTTTATAACACTTTAGCCGAATGGGGGGATGTGTCATTCCTGCGTAAGCAGGAATCCAGGCTCCTTTGTGCCTGCTACGGTGTTCCTGCTGGGCAAGTGGGAACTCTGGGATACTTTCTGGGTTCCCGCTTGCGCGGGAATGACACCCCTCACCCGGCCTGGCCTTCGGCCAGGCCGGCCTCTCCCGCCGGGGGAGAGGCGAGTTGCTTCATTCGGCTAAAGTGTTACGGGATTTTATTGCCACTTATAGGGGGCAATAGATATATCCAGGAAGGGGAGGACAATCCAAAATACCCATCCTATGGGGAGAATCTATATGCCTCCTTAGAGGGTTCTTCAGAGTTTTCCTCTATAAAAGCCGAACTTTTTTAAGGGGGCTTCTGGGCTGATCAGGCCAGCTCCGGCCAGCAGCGGCCTCATCTCCAGCCCCGTCCAGGAAGCATCTGTTTCCCATGGGCCGAAGAACATACCCCCCCTCTACCCGAGGAGATAACTTACCCAACCCCGGGGAAGGACCTGATCGGATGGTGGAAGAGCATTTCGACTCTGCCAGTTTACCGCCGGAGAGTTTTTCCGACAGGGCTACGGAACAGGGCCGGGCCTCTGGCCGACGGTTTATTGGAGTCCATTTTGCTTGTTGTGGGGTTTACGCCCGGATTTATATCAATCGGCAGCAGACCGCCTATGAGGGGCATTGTCCGCGGTGTGGTCGGCCGATTCGGGTTCGGATTGGGCCGGAAGGGACCGATGCCCGCTTCTTTACCGCCTATTAGCTTCACTGTATCTCACCCGGCTGAGCCGAAGGCTCCGCCGGCCTCTCCCACCAGGGGAGAGGCGAATTGTTTCATTCGGCTAAAGTGTTACAGATTTTCCTATATTTCCTACTTTTCCAGACAACGGGATACAAAACGCTATCGAGATGGCCCCTTGCCATCAAAGTTTTCTTATATTGCCTATTTTCCCAGACGGCCGATGATGAGGTATTGAGTGACGAGGGATTTTTTGGTACTTTTGGACGCCTTCACGAAAAAACCGTGGTCTATGGGGCCAGCATAAGATTCCCTTGGCCGGAGAGACTTTCTATCTTGACTGTATCTACCGGAAGTAATTACCACAATCTGTTGGGTTTGAGCCGATTCTTACCCCCTACAAATTGTAGGGGATTGGCCGGGTAGATACAGTCAAACTATTGATCTTCGCAAATGGTAGAGACACGAAACTCCCTGGTTTTCATCCACGTTTGTCTCCCTTGGTTTTGCGAATATGAATAGGGTTTTGTTTTCCAGGAGAAACGTCTGATCCCAGAAACCAGTCAACGTCAGGGGCATGAGGGAGAGGGGATCGAGTTTTTCTGTTGAGGATAAGACGGATGACCGAGTACGAGGTCCAACGGTTTACACGTCGGTGTGCGGCCACGGGACGAGAGTTTCAGCCGGGGGAGACTTTTTATTCGGTCTTGGTGCCGGATGGAGTCCAGATTCGGCGGATGGATTATTCGGCCGAGGCTTGGGCTGGTCCGCCTTCGGAAGCCATTGCCTGGTGGAAATCGCAGGCGCCGGGTAAACATACCCATTGGATGGTCTGGGCGCCGAATGACGTGTTGTTGGATTATTTGGAGCAGTTGGAGGCTCAGTCCTCGGAATGGGATAAACGATACATTCTGGCGTTACTGTTGCTCCGGCGGAGAGTGCTTCGGTTGGAAGAATCGGTTTGGAGTGAGGATGGGCAAGAGATCATGCTATTTTATTGTCCGCGTCGGCAGACTCATTATCGGGTCCTGGTCGTTCCTCCTGGCGCCGAGCGGACCACGGTCATTCAACAAGAATTGATGGAACTGCTTGGGGCTGGGAGTCCCTCCGCTTAGCTTGACTGTATCTACCGGAAGTAATTACCACAATCTGTTGGGTTTGAGCCGATTCTTACCCCCTACAAGTTGTAGGGGCTTGGCCGGGTAGATACAGTCAAATTAGGAGTAGGCGTCCAGCAGCAGAGCGAGAAAGGGCGAAGGATGCCGCGCTCAGGAGCATGGAAGCTGGGGCTGGTGGTGGGATGGTTAAGTTTATGTGGGGCGCAATGTCATCGCTCCTGGTTGCCTACGTCGCCTGTTATCCCGCCGTCGGCCAATTTGGAGCAGATCGTCCAGACGGTCAATCAGAACAATCTTCAGATTCATTCTTTTTCTACGCCGCAGGCGGAGATGAGCGCCGAGGGAACTTTGGGCACGCTGCGGGGGCCGCTTGCCTTTGAGCGGCCGAAGCGTTTCCGGTTCCAGGGGGGAACGTTGGTTACCGGGCCGGAGGTGGATTTGGGATCCAATGATGAGCTGTTTTGGATTTGGATGCGGCGGAGTCCTCAACGGGCGGTCTTCTACTGTCGGCATGACCGGTTTGCGGTGAGTCCACTTCGACAGGTGTTGCCCATCGGGCCGGACGGCCTGGTGGAAGCCCTGGGTATTGAACCGTTGGATCCCGCGTTGCCGCATCAAGGGCCTTTTCCCAGCAAAAACGGGGCTTTGGAAATTCGCACTCTTCGAGAGACGCCGGCCGGCCCCATGACGAAAATCGCCCTGATTGATCCGAATCGCGGGGTGCTGGCCGCTCAGTATGTATTCGACTCCCAGGGGAAGGTCGTAGCCAGTTCGGTGGTCGAGGAGTTTCGTCGGGACCCGCTGACAGGCTTGACCATCGCCCGAAAACTCCAGTTGGAGGCGCCCTCGGTAGGGTTTCGGATGAAATTGGACTTAGGGACTGTACAGATCAACCGGTTGCCGGGCAATCCGCAAGCCCTATGGACCCTTCCTCGCTACGAAGATTATCCTTGGGTGGATTTAAGCGAGCCGCAGTCCGCCCCCGGACCGGGGATTTCCTCTTCGGGCTGGAATCCCATTCAGAACCGTTCCGGTTTGCGATAATTCGTTCTTATCTTCTTGGTCCTCCCTTCTCTGCTGTCTCTGATCGTCCTTTGGGTTTGGAAGCCTTCGATCCGGTGGTTTAGCTGGGAGGCGGGCAAACCGATCCGTTGTCGGGCAGAGGCTGAAGATGATGGACCCAGGCGGGCGGCACATTCAGCCAGACCCAATCCCGCCGCACTTCCGCCCGACGAAAAAGCTCCTGGAAGATGGTCCCGATTCCCCGAAGGCGCTGCCGATCGGCTTTTCCGGCCACCAAAGCGCGCAATCTCCGAATCCCGATGTACTCGAAAAACGAAAGCACCCCGCCCGGCTTTAGCAGAGAAAACATCTTCTCCAAAATGTGTTGCACCTCGTGAACGTGAAAGTTATTGAGCGGCAATCCGGAAATCACCACATCGTATTTTTGCTCGCTGCCCATTTCCTGCACCGGAGCGTGGAAAATCCGAATCTGCTGGTGAAACTTTCGGAAGGGTTCCTCCCGATCGAACCGCTGTTGGAGCTGAGCCACAAACCGCTGGTTCAATTCCACCAGGTCCAATCGGTCTTCCGGCCGCATCCGGGCCAAAATCCAACGGGTGACCGCTCCCGTACCTGGGCCGACTTCGAGAATTCTCTGCGCCCGCTCCTGTCGGCCCACATATCGAGCCAATGCCCTGGCTAAAGAGCGACTACTGGGCAAAATAGCGCCGGTGGTATGGTATGCCTGCCAAACCTCCTGCCAAAACAGCTTATACTCCTGCCAAAGGCCTTTCACCGTGCTTAGCTCCTTCCGCGGCGCCTTTTCGTTCGATACAAATAGGTAACATTTTAGCCGAATGAAGCAACTCACCTCTCCCCTGGCCGTCGAGAGGCCGGCTCCAGAGCGAAGCGAAGCCGGCGGACGGATGTCATTCCCGCGCAAGCGGCAGTCCAGAAAGGAGGAGAAATCCATATTGCCTGGATTCCCGCTTACGCGGGAACAAGCCTGGATTCCTGCTTGCGCAGGAATGACACATCGCCCCCTCCATTCGGCTAAAATGTTACGGGTAACGTAAAACGGTTGGGAAAGGAATCGAGGCCGCCTTTTGGCTACCCATTTCGGGACAGCCTCTGAGGCATTTTACTCAGCCTGACTTTTAGCTGTACGTACTCCGCGGGAGTCTCTTTAGAGCCATTTCTTGCGTTGTTCGAGGTGGATCCAGCGATCGGCTTCGGGCACGCCGGGGACTTTCATGGCCTCCTCGTCCCACTGGATGGGTCGGCTCAGGCGAAGGGCCACCATGCCGATCATGGCCACCTCGGCAATGGGAGCAGCGGATTCCAGCGGCTGGAACGTCTGGGTCAGCCCCTTGCAGGCGTCGATCCATTCCTGCATATGATTTTGTCCTTTGGCCCGGGGCAAGGTAATGGGGATCGGTTTAGCGGCTTCATGGTCTAGCACGCCGCGGCATTTGGCCTCCCCTTGCAGTTTTACCACGCCGCCCACGCCCCAGGCGTTGGCATAGAGAATACCTTTTTCTCCCACGAAAAGCACGCCGTTGGTGGGGACTTTGTTATAGGTGGTTAAAAGCTCCTTTCCCAGATGTTCCGGCGGCCCTGCCTGACGACCGTCATGCCACCACAATTTCAGCGGTCCCACCCCGCCCCGCTCTGGATACTCCCAGCAGAACGTGTTGGCCGACGGATAACTGTCTCGGACCGGTTCGGCCGACTTCACGGAGACCTTCGTGGGCGGCCCAAGTTTCAACGCCCGATGAGGCAAGTTGATGGCATGGGCGCCCATGTCGGCCAAATGGCCATCGCCAAACGCCAACCATCGGCCCCAGTGGAGACAGCCGACCTGTCCGGGCGCAGCGATGTAATAACTCTTAAACGGCAATAGGGGCGACGGCCCGCACCAGAAATCCCAATTCAATCCTTCCGGGATCGGGTCCGCATGGGTATCTATCGGTGCACTGGGCGGAAAATCCCGATTGATCCAACAGTGCACCTCCTGAATCCGGCCCAAAAGTCCCGCTTGAATGACCTCCATACTTCGGCGGAAGGTGTCGGTCGAGCCGCCTTGCGTGCCGATCTGGGTAGCGAGTTTCTTCTGCCGGGCCAGTTGGCCAATCTGGCGGGCCTCGGCCACGCTATGGGCCAACGGCTTTTCACAGAACACATGTTTCCCGGCTTCCAAAGCCCGCAGAGACATCGGCACATGCCAGCGCTGGCCTGCCGAAATGACCACCGCATCCACCGTCTTTTCTTCCTCCAGAAGTTTTCGGTAGTCTTCATAGACCTTGGCGCGGTCGAATTTGCTGGGAAAGGCTCTTATCATGCGGGTGATTTGCCGGGCGTCCACATCGCACAGCGCTGTAATGTTTTCCCCCGAATGGAAAATCGAGGGGACCAGTTGGCCGGCCCGGCCGCCACAGGCCAAAAGAGCGATGTTCAACTGCTGGTTGGCCCCGGCCCAGGCCCGCTCCGGGATCAGCGTCGGGACCGCCCAAGCGCCCGCCGCTACTGCCGAACTACAGCCCAAAAACCGCCGTCGTGTCATGCACACTCCCATGGTTGACGCCTCCTGAAAAAGCTGTGACAAACTCTTCTCTCTACCAGGTTGCCTCTGAAACTCTGACTTTACCATCCGGCATTGCCAGGGTCAACCTTCTCAGGGTTGGAATGGACAGGGGGATGGTTCCTGAGGAAGACCAGGCTGGCTGGGTATCTGGAAGGGCCGCCCATACCACGGGGTGGAGGCAAAGACCAGTAGAGAGCAGAGGGCCGCCGAGCACTGGCTTTCCATTTTTTCTGTTTTCTCTATCTTCCCCAGATTCCTCTAGACAAAGCATGGTCCGAATCGGTAGTATCTTGGCTTGAGAGGCTATCCCGAAATTATGTTTTTAGCCGGGAAGAAGGCCCCGCTTTTACCTGCAACCCTCCGAAAAAACCCACAAAACGGCATTTTTGGTAAGTGGGGATGTTTTGGAAGGATCGGCCGATAGCCTCCGGCAGGTAATTTCGGGACAGCCTCTGAGAAAATTGCCCTGGCGCCGAGCAGACGCCTGCTCCACGATGATTTGCTGCTAGGGATTCGGTACGATTTATTTCCCGGACACAGCATAAGGGTTTTCTTTGTGAAGGGAACCTGGGCAAGGATGTTTTTTCCGCGGTTTGGCAAAATCTTCTGTTGGTCGAAAACCGTTCTCAGCAGGACCGTTCGCTCAGCGCTGTGGGGAGGGATATTCCTCTTGGCGATGCTGGAAGGATGTTCCGGCTGGAACTTGCGCGGAGAAGGTTTTGCCGAAAACGAGCTTTCCGAGTTTTGCGGTCAATATCGAAGGGCAGAACTGGGTACCGGCCCGGCCGGCGTCTCTACCAAAGCACAACAGATCGAACAGAGTCTAGGCGTTCATCGGTAGGGGAACCTTCTAGTTTGACTGTATCCACCCGGCCATGCCCCTCCGACTTGTAGGGACTTAAAATCGTTCGTACTCCACAGATCGTGGCCATTGGTTCCGGTGGATACAGTCAAACCAGGCTGGGGCGGGCCCTCATTCTTTCAGTAGGCCGTGTTCCACCAGGAGTCGGTAGAGCCGGGGGCGGGAGACGCCCAAGAGTCGGGCCGCTTTGGCTTTGTTCCCCTTGGCCTGGCGCATGGCACGCCGGAGCAACTCCTGTTCGATCTTTTTGAGGAACTGGTCCAGCACAATGGTTTCTTCGATGGGCCGGGGATAGGCGGCTGCCTCCCAGGCCAGGTGGATGGTTTGGGGCAGATCAGCCGGGCCGATCAGGGGGCCTTCGGCTTTTCGGTAGGCCTCGGCCACCACCTGAGCCAATTCGTCCAGGTTGCCCGGCCAATCGTAGCCGTCTAACCGATCCAAGGCCTCGGAGCTAAAGCCTCGGAGTTGTTTTTGGCCTTGGGCGTTCAGGTGTTCCAGGAAAGCCTGGGCCAAAAGAGGGATGTCTTCCCGACGGTCTTTCAGCGCCGGCAGTTCAATGACGATCGTGCTTAGACAGGCCGCCAGTTCCGCCGGGAAAGCTCCCTGGTCGGCCAGGGCCAATAAGGACCTCTGCGCGGTGGCCAACACCCGGACGCTGCTGGGGGAGGCTTTGGCCAATTCCAGCAAGCTGCGTTGGGCCTCCGGCGGCAGTTGATCCACTTCTTCCAGGAGCACGGTGGGCCGCACTTTCCCGCCCGGTGGATACCGCCGCAGCAGGTGGGCCAAGGTCGATTGGATCAGTTCCTCCGGCAAAATAGCGCAATCCAGGGGGACCAAAGGCCCTCGGTAGGTGGGATCGCTGGCATAATAGATGGCCTGGGCGATGTGTTGCCGACCGCTGCCGGGCGGCCCGATCAGCAGCACCTGGGCGCCGGAGGCAGCAGCGGCCTCGGCCTGGGCTCGCACCCGCCGTATCCGCAGTCCTTGACCCACCAACGCATCCATCCGATACCGGGCCGCCTTTTCCAAATGAAATTGCCGAAGCTGCTGGTGTAACTGGAGGGCCTCATCAGCAACCGGCCCGGCCAGGGCTTCCGACCCTTCTTCTTCAGCTCCTGAGGGCAGGTCTTCCGGTTGGACGATCGCCACCACACCGAGCGGTTCCTCCTCCGTAGTTTGCAACAGCAGAAAACAGGCTCGTCTGCGGCGTTCGGGCTGGGCAGTACGCCCTCCCCAGACAAAGCCGGTTGTTGCCCACTGGGTCCAGGCTTCCGGCGGAGGGGCTAATCCTGTGGCCGCTGCCTCCGGCGTGCCCGGCTCTGCCTGGGAATGATACAAACACCGTTGCCCCAGAAGCACTTCCACGGGCACGCCCACCCAGTCCGCACAGGCCTGATTGCAATACATCAGCCGACTCTGCTCATCCAATACATACACCGGTTGCCCCGCCTCTGCCACCAGGCGGGCCAGCGCTCGGGCAATTCTCGGCAACCGGACCATAGCTCAGTTCCGTTCTGGCTGAAGGGAAACAGAAAGGCCGCCTGGAGAATGGGCAGAGGCCGTTGGCAAAAATGCCGATGCGGCGGACCTGGCTAAACCTGGGGATGCGGCGGGTTTTGTCGAAAATCCAGAGGCCTCCGGCGTGGCCCCCCATGCCGATGCGTCCGGAAATATCCGGAGCTGTCCGTCGGCCAAATCGTCGGCCTTTGAGGCTGACCCTCCAGGGGGCTGCAGGAAACCGACCAAAGGTTCACCGGCCTGGCCGGCCGCCTCCCACAACGGCCAAGGCATAAGTCCCACCCCCACACAGACAAGCCCACAGATCACGGCGGCGATCCAAGGGCCGACCGTTCTGGCCGCTTCATGCGCCTGGGTAGGCGGTCGGAAGTAGGCCGCGCCTGCCACCCGCAAATAATACGCCGCCGCCACCGCCGCATTGAGCATGGTCAACACCGCCAACATCATGAACCATACCCTTTGGGCCGGGCTGGCCGAAGGCGAAAGACTGGTTTTGATCGCTCCAAGCACGACGGCCCATTTGCCCCAGAAACCGGCCAAAGGCGGCACCCCGGCCAAACTGAACATAAAGACCGCCAACCCGGCGGCTGCCCAGGGTCGATGTCGGCTTAGGCCTGCCAGGTCGTCTAGGGTTTCCACCGGTCGGCCAGTTCGACGAAGCCCTTCCAGCACCGAAAAGGCGCCGATGGCGGCCAGGGCATAGACGGCCAAATAAAGCAGCACCGCAGCCAAACCATCCTCCCGACTCGAAACGTCGGCCCCACCTAGCCCGACCGTCAAGGCGGCCAAAATGTAACCGGCCTGCCCGATAGAACTGTAGGCCAACAGCCGACGCAAATGCTCCTGCCACAACGCCGTCAGATTGCCCAACGTCATGGTCAGAATCCCCAGGGCCATCACCACCCGCCAACTGAGGGTATATCCGTCCATCATGGGGATAGCTTCCACCAAAACCCGAACCAGGGCCGTAAACCCGGCAATCTTCGGCGCCGCCGCCAGCACCGCCGCATTCGGATACGTGGTACCTTGATAGACATCCGGAGCGTAAAAATGGAACGGCACCGCGGCAATTTTAAAGCCCAAACCCGCCAACAAAAACACGATGCCAATTTTCACCCACCCGCCCCAATAGGCCTCCTGCAAAGGCAACGCCGCCAAACGAGCACGGATGTCTCGAAGGTCCAGGGAGCCGCTTGCTCCATAGAGAAAACTCATCCCATAAAGCACCAGGGCTGAGGCAAGCAAGGAGAGGAAAAAGTACTTGGCCGCCGCTTCGTAATTGGCCGCATCCGACCGCCCTAAACAAAGCAAAATATAAGTCGGAATGGAAACCAGCTCTAACGCCAGAAAGAGCAGGACCAAATTGTCGGCCACGGCCGCCGTCATCAGCCCAGCGCCCAGCAAAAGTAACGTGCCTAAATATTCACTTCCCTGGTGTCTGGAGGCTGCCGACGAGCCCACTAGTACCAGCAAGGCCATGACGGCCAGGCTCAGCCATCGGAGGTAAAGCCCCAGGCAGTCCAGGATCAAGCCGCCGGCTGGTTCGGCAGGCAGACCGATCCGGGCCAACATCCAACCGGCCAAAACAACTCCCACCAGGGCGATCTGCACACTGCCCAGGTCAGAAGGGGGACCTTCTGCCGGAGAATCGGCCGGGGCGCCGAACGGTTTGGCGGCGCCGGGCGGTTGGAGGGCACTAAACGGCCCGGACGAACAGAGCGGTTCGGCGCCACTGCGAAGTTTGTCGGCACTATCGGAGGGGAAGTTTGCGGGGGGGGAGCTTTGTTCGGCTCGGCCAAACGCCCCCCGTAAATACAACACCACCCCAGTCAAAACTAAAATCACTTCCGGCGCAAGAAACCAGAGGGTTTCAGTGGTCAACACGGCGATCCTCTTTGATACCTTCTCCAAGGGAAACGAGCTTTGCCAAAGACAGATTTTCGAGGCGGCCAGGCAGGGGAAAAATAGGTTCTTGCCGGCAAATATCTTTCCGGCCGGAAAGAGCACTCGGCGTTGGAGAGAGGCCTTCGCCGCCGTTGGCCAGCCGGGCTGCCGGGGCCAACAGCTCTTCCGCGGTCGGAACAATCCGATCCAGGAAAAACTTCGGATACAGGCCGATCCATACCATCAGCACCCCCAACGGCGCCAGCGCCAGGATTTCCCGCCAGCAAAGGTCCTGGACCTCCCCTGGCCCACCCGAACCGTCAGGCCCACCCGAACGGCCTGGCCCCCTCCAACCGCCAGGTCCATCCTCCAAACCGGCAGATTCGTAAAGAGGTGCGTCCGAAGCCCTATGGCCGGGCCTGTCAACCGGCTGTTCTTCTCCGGAAGCCAGATTGTCCCCTTCTCCGGCGGCCCTATGTCCTGGTTCTCGCAGTGGACCGAAAAACACCCGTTCCACCATCCAGAGCATGTACCAGGCGCCCAGGACCACGCCGCTTACGGCCAAGATGGAAAGGATGCGGTACAAGGCGGTCCACGGCTCCGGAGCGGCGGCCCAAGCCCGGTGGAACATTCCCCATAGGCTCAGAAATTCACCGACAAACCCGTTCAGTCCCGGAAGCCCAATGCTGGCCAAACTTGCCAGCACCATAAAAAAGGCAAGCCACGGTAATCGACGGGCCAGGCCGCCCAGATCGGCCATTTGCCGAGTATGGTAACGTTCGTACATCATCCCCACCAGGGCGAACAGCGCCCCGGTCGATAGCCCGTGGTTGAGCATCTGTAAGACGCCCCCTTGCCCGCCCGCACGATTGAGCGCAAAAATGCCCATCATGCAAAAACCCAGATGGCTGATGCTCGAATAAGCGATCAGCCGTTTGATGTCCGTTTGGGCCAAGGCGACCAGGGCCCCATAAATAATCCCGGCTACAGAAAGCACCAACAGATACGGCATCGAAACCGCTGTGGCTTCCGGGAGCATGGGGATATTGAATCGCAGGAATCCGTATCCGCCCACTTTCAGCAGCACCCCGGCCAGCACCACACTGCCAGCCGCCGGCGCCTCCACGTGCGCCAGCGGCAACCAGGTATGCAGTGGAAACAGGGGCACCTTGATCGCAAACCCGGCAAACAAGGCCCAAAAGATCACCAGTTGCAGTCCCAGCGGCATCCGGTCCCCGCCGTGCAGATTCTGCAAATAGTCGGTCAGCACGGGGATCGAAAAGGTCAGCCGATCCGTCTGCTGGTACACCCAAAGGACCACCGCCAACAGGCCCAAAAAGGTAAGCACACTGCCGGCCAGGGTGAATAGGAAAAATTTGATGGCCGCATACTGCCGCTGGGCACTGCCCCAGACGCCGATCAGCACAAACAGCGGCACCAAGGTGAACTCAAAAAACACATAAAACAGCAGAATATCCTGGGCCAAAAAGACACCCAACATACCGGTTTCCAGCAGGAGCCAACATCGGTAAAACCGGGCCGCCTCCTCCTGAATGGCTTCCCAACTGACCAGCACGCCCACCACGCCCAGCAAGGCCGTCAGTCCATAAAGCCAAAGGCTCAGCCCATCTAGGGCCAAAGCCAAACTAATCCCACCGGAGGCGTCCGAAGGGGAGGTAGGGCCTTCCGTCGGCCCGGAGAGCCAATTCCAGGGCAACTCCACCCGGGCAAAATCCTTGGCCCCCGGCGGATAGGCCGCAATGACCAGCCCGCACAATACCAAGCTGAACAGCGTGGTGGCCAAGGCCGACTGCCGGGCCTGCACCCGATCCCGCCCCAACACCAGCGCCCCTGCCGCCGGCGAAATCACACTCACCAGCAAAAGTATCCTTGCGCCCGTTTCCGTCATAGGTTCGGTGTGTCCTTTTGGGAGAATCCTGGCTTTTTAGTTCGGTCCTTTTTTTGGCGTTTTTTATTGTTTTTGGCGGTGTTGTTTGGCCGAGCCTGTCATGGCAGGCCACTGGCCGTTCCGTCCGTCAAAAGGAGAATCCGTCCGCCAAAAGGAGGAATTCCAAAATATCCTCTTTTCTCATCCGATCATCAATGCGCCCAGCAAAACCAAAAGACCTAGGATCATGGCCAACGCATAGAAGGGTATCACTCCTATTTGCAGGCTGCGGAATAGGCTGCCCAGGCTGCGGGGGATGTTGCCGATGCCGTCCACCGCCCCGTCAATGCCACGATGGTCCAGCCAGGCGCACAGCCGGGCTACAAGCCACATCGGCCAAACCACCACCGCCTGGTACAACGGATCGAAGAAAAACTTTCCATAGGAAATCTGATAGGCGCCTAGGGCCCGACTGAGCCGGGTTAGCCCTTCCAGCAAACTCCGGGGACCTAAATACACCCCGGCGGCCAAAGCGATTCCGGCCAAGACAATTCCCGTACTTATCCATGCCACGTTTTGGTGGGAGAGGGTTTCGGCCCGTGGGCCTTCGGCGGCCAGGCCGGTCAGAGACAGCGAAGGCGTCTGGGCCAGGAAATGGGCGAAGCCATGGGTCCACTCAAAGTAGGCGCCCACCACCAGCGAAGCCGCCGCCAGCACCACTAGCGGCACCGTCATCCAGGCAGGGCCTTCGTGGACATGATGGCCAGCTTCTTCCGGAATCCGTTCCGCTCCATAAAAGGCCAAGAAAAAGGCCCGGAAGGTATAGAAAGCGGTCAGAAAGGCCGTGGCCATGGCCAAGCCAACCAACACCTGATACACAAGTCCTTCCTGTTGGCTCAGCGAGACGAGAATGGCATCTTTGCTCCAGAACCCGGCAAAGGGGAACAGACCGGCCAGGGCCAAGCAGCCGAAAAGCATCGTCGTATGCGTCCAGGGCAGATGTCGGCGCAAGCCGCCAAATTGCCGAAGGTCGATCACGCCGCCCAGGGCGTGCATGACGCTGCCGGCGGCCAAAAACAAGAGGGCCTTGAAAAAGGCATGGGTAAATAGATGGAACATCCCGGCGGTTACGCCAAGGGCCGTGCCGGTTCCCACGGCCAAAAACATATAGCCCAATTGGCTGATCGTGGAATAGGCCAGGATGCGTTTCAGATCGGTTTGTGTCAGGGCGATTAGGGCGGCCAGCAGGGCGGTGCCGCCGCCGATGCAAGCCACCACCAGCGGACCGACCGGTGTATCGGAAAATACCGGCGTGGCCAAAAACAGCGGCAAACACCGGGCTGTCAAATACACCCCGGCCGTTACCATCGTGGCCGCATGGATAAGGGCGCTGACAGGAGTAGGCCCCTCCATGGCGTCGGGCAACCAGACATGCAGCGGCCATTGGGCGCTTTTGCCGCACGCCCCAGCCAAAAGCAGCAGGGCAATGGCCGTGCCCACCGCTCCGCCGACATAGTGTTCCGGCTGTTGGAGGAAGGTTTGGCCGAGGATGCCCGGTTGGGTGTGGCCGCCGACCTGGACATCATGGAAATTCAGCGTGCCATAGGTCATCCAGAGCAAAAACACGCCCAGCGTAAAACCGAAATCGCCCACCCGGTTGACCAGAAACGCCTTTTTGCCGGCGGCAGCCGCTGCAGGCCGTTGATACCAAAACCCAATCAACAGATAACTGCACAGTCCCACCGCCTCCCAGAACACATATAATAATAGAAAATTGCTCACTGAAACTAACATGCACATCGAAAACACAAACAGGGCGATGTAGCTGAAGAATCGCCAATATCCCGGATCGCCGTGCATGTAGCCGACGGAATACACGGCCACGAGGAAGGAGATCAGCGTTACCGTGGCCAGCATGATGGCCGTCAGGGGATCGGCCCGGAGAGCTACTTCGATCAGCGGCCTGGGGCCGAGTGGGTCGGCATGCCGGTTCGAGGCGTCGGAAGCCCGGTGGGATCGGGTTAGGCCGGTTGGACTGGCCGGCGCCGGGCCGGGGCTGCCCGTCCAGGTCCAGAGGGTAATAATCCGTTCATATCCAAGCGGATGCGGCTGAGCGTGGGTGGGCGGGATCGGTTCCTGCTGCCGGGCCGAGTGGGCCTGGACCGACTCCTCCCCCACCTGCCAGACCAACAGCAGGCTTGCCGCCAACGAGATGGCCAAGGCCACCAGGGTCGGCCAATGACTCTGGCTCCGTAAAAGCCGAGGCCCCAACAGAGCCGTCAACACCGCCGCGGCCAGCGGCATCACCACCGTAACCACCAATAAGGATTCAATTCCGAACATATTCCATCCCTACGTCGGATGCTCGGGGGTTGTTCCATAGCACAGGAATTGCCATCGAAATCCGGTCCCGTTTTTTCTCGGACATTTACAGCAAATCTCGGAAGTCGGCATTTTCGGGCGGTTCGGTGGGGCGGACGCCGGCCCGGGCCAATCGGGGCCACTCCGGCACCGGCTCTTCCGGGATCGGCGTGGGCTGGTCCTCCTGCCAAGGCGGCTGATTGGCCTCCCGAAGCCGTTGCCACAGGGCAATATCCAACGAGCCTGTCTGCCGGAACAGCACCACGATCAGCGCCAGGGCCACAGCCGCTTCACAGGCCGCTACCACAATGATAAAAATCACCAGCATCTGGCCGCCGAAGTGGTCATAAAATCGGCTCCACCCCACCAGGCTCAGCGACACCCCCTGCAACATGATCTCGGTGGAAAGAAACATCAGGATCATGTTCCGCCGAGTGAAAAAGCCGACCAGACCGATGCTGAACAGCATCGCCCCAACCGCCAAGTAATTATGCAACAAAGCGTATTCGTTCATCGTTCCCGCCATCCGTCCGCTTGTCTCGGCAGCGCCCTCACACCCCCAAGGCAAAACTTCTTTGCCGTCTTTGAGGTATGGAACACTTTAGCCGAAGGAAACAACCCGCCTCTCCCCCGGCGGGAGAGGCCGGCCAAGCGTGAGCTTGGCCGGGAGGGGCAAACACAAAAAACACTGGATTCCTGCTTGCGCAGGAATGACACATCGCTCCGCTTCGTTCGGCTAAAGTGTTACTGAGGTATTTCCTTTATCCTTGTCCATTTTGTCTGGATTAGGGTTAGTTTTGTTCCGGCGGCTGTGGGGGGCCTTCCAAGGGGCCTCGCCTTCGGCCGACAATGACAGCCGCTCCGACCAAGGCCGCCAGCAGAAGCACTCCGGCCGCTTGTACACCCAGCCAGTGGACGCCGAACAGGTATTGGCCGATCCGCGCCACATGCGGTTCGGCCAAGACGCCCTGGTTGGCCTTCTTCGAAGACCAATCAGCTTCCTGCTGCATAGCACCGGCAGCTTCCGAGTCCGATCCCCTGGCGATTTCTGCACGCACTGCTGTCTGGGCTGCAAGACGTTCCGGATAGGCCAAGTGGCGAGCGATCAGCAGGCTCAGCAGCGACAGAAACACCATGCCCGTCCCAGCCGAGATGAACACCTCCCACCGATTCCAGTCATACGGCGCTCGGCCCCGCGGATGGGCCAACATCAACACAAACAAAAGCACTACCAAAATGGCCCCCACATAGACGATCAGGGTGCCAGCGGCCAAAAACTCCGCCCCACCGTATGCCATCAGCCCAGATACCCCGACCAAACTCAGGCCAAAACACACTGCACCATAGAGCGGATGGACCAAGCTGATGGCGGCCAGGGCCGACAAGACCGTCAGAGCGGCCAAAAAATAAAACACCATTCCTTCCAGTGCCGGGCCTACCCACGGTGCTTGGCCCAGTAAGGCGCCCAGCGTGCCCGCCGCCAACGCCCCTCCCAAAACCCTAGAGGTTCGTTTACCCGGCCGCAAAACCAGCACCAGCGCCGCCGTGCCCACCAAGACGGTGATCAAAAAAATCAGTTGTTCTCGATTCACGGCCGCTTCTCCTCAGACAAGCGATCTGCTGTTCCAGAGCCCCGGCTTGTTCCCCACTGCGGCCCATTTTCCACCGGATCGGAAATATCCGAGGGATGCCCCGGCTGGCTGGCCGATTCGCCCTGGCGGGTGGCTATCGGCTGGTCCTGCCAGAACGGAGCAATCCGCTCGGCGTCCTTGGTCTGATCATACACGCTCAGCAGTTTTTCTTTGTCGAAGATCATTTCCTCTCGGCTTTTGCCCGTGAGATCATAAAGGGTGGTCAGTTCGATGGCCTGTTCGGGGCAGGCCTCTTCACACATACCGCAGTAGATACAGCGAAGCTCGTCGATGGTGAAACTTTCCGGATATTTATCTCGGTCCGACCAGGGCGAAGGGGCCGCCACAATGTCGATGCAATGCGCCGGACAGATGGTGGCGCACAAAAAGCACGCCACACATTTCACCCGGCCCTGTTCATCCCGGTTTAGCCGATGCACCCCCCGATAAATGAGCGGCTCGGGAATTTCATGTCGCTCCTCGGGGGATTGGACCGTCAGTTTCGGCCCTACCAGATGCCGAAGTGCTGTCCGCATCCCTTCGACAAAAAGCGGCAGATACACTTTGCCGGTCCAACCCAGTTCCGGCTCCGGCACCCATCGGATTTGAGGATCGTTCGGTTGCATGGGAGGTCGTCGTATTTCTCTGGTAGGTCAAAAGGTCTTTTGTAACAGTTTAGCCGAATGGTGGAGTACAATGTGTCATTCCTGCGTAAGCAGGAATCCAGGTCTGTTCCCCCATCAGTGGGAGCCAGGCAAGATGAAGTTCTTCAACCTTCTGGATTCCCGCTTTCGTGGGAATGACACCCCTCACCCGGCTTCGGCTCCACCTCAGCCGGCCTCTCCCGCCAGGGGAGAGGCGGAAGGAGAGGCAAGACGCTTCGATCGGCTAACGTGTGAAAGTGTTACAAAGTTGTTACCAAGGTTTCTACGGGACCGTTTCCGGCGCTGGGGCTTGGGGCCGGATGGGGGCGGGCAAAGGCCGATTGTCGTAATGGGCCGGCACCAGCCAGGCCACCACAGCCCAGACCACAAAAAACAGCGTCCAATTGGCCGCCGCCATGAACCAGGCAGGCGACAGTCCCATCCGGGCCGCCCATCCGGGGCCGTACTCCGCCAGCACCGCCGCTGTAACCAGATATACCAACCCAACCGGAATCAGCACATACCAAGCCAGGTGCATGATCTGGTCGAACCGGAACCGAGGCCAACTCCATCGGGCCACCATGAAAAACCAAATAACCACCAGCACTTTGCCCAGCAGGATCACGACCCGCAGCAGGGCGGTGGGCCACGAGACGGCCGGTTCCCCGCCGCTGAGCCCCCAAAAATGCCAGCCTCCAAAAAACATCAGCACCAACAGAAACGAGGCCAAGATCATGTGCAGATACTCGGCCACCATGTACATCATCAGTTTCATGCCGGAGTATTCGGTGTGGTAGCCGCCGACCAGTTCCTGTTCGGCCTCGGCCATGTCGAAGGGCAACCGGCCTGCTTCGGCAAACGCGGCCAGGAAAAAGACGGAAAAACCCAACGGCTGCCAAAAGATGTTCCATAGCCCGCTCTGCGCCTGCCAGAGGACGATTTCTTCCAACCGGAGCGAACCGACGGCCAACACAATGCCCAGTAAAGCCAATCCCAGCGGGATTTCATAGGAGAGCAGTTGGGCGGCACTGCGCAGGCCGCCGAAAAGGCTGTATTTATTGTTGCTGGCCCACCCGCCCAGAAGCACTCCCAGAACGCCCAAGCCGCTGACGGCCACAATATACAAAAGTCCAACATCCACGCCCGGGGCGACTGTCAGACGCAACCGATAGCCCAGGATTTCCACCTCGCCGAACGGCACCACGGCAAACACGCCCACCGCCGCAGCCAACGAAACCACCGGCGCCAAAAAGTAGAGCACTTTTTCCACATGGCCGGGAGTGAACTCTTCCTTGAAGATGAATTTGCCACCGTCAGCAATCGGTTGGCCCAGACCGAATAGACGCCACCGGGTGAGCGGGAGGCCAGCCCGGTTCGGTCCGAGCCGATCCTGAATCCAGGCCGCCACCCACCGTTCGACCAACACCAGGTAGGCCGCCGCCCCCATCAGGCCGCCAAATAAAATCAGCATCTTGATCCCGGCTTCCAGCGTGGTCAGCAGGTCCATCTTAGGGCAACCTCTTCCAACTGGTATTCCCGTATTCCTTCGGACATCCCGTTCTCATTCGGGTATTCCTAAGTCATTCGGTCATCCCTGCTCCAACTCGGATCCGGAATATCCACCGATCTGACCGGATCACCACTTTCTCGGAAACGACAGAGAAAGGCATTCGGCAGAAATGTATCCTTTTACCCACTGGGTGGAAATGGCTCCTCCTTTTACACTGTCACGTCCGAGGCCGACTGGGCGGCGTTGGCGGCCAACAGGCCCGTTTTCAGGTCCAGGCCGACTTCAGGAATTTCATACACC
>Ga0272448_1001279_pt1 | contig 34463 bp, 32 predicted proteins | sample YNPCB0191_FD_202220 | JGI IMG/M metagenome (GOLD analysis project Ga0272448, IMG submission 202220) | Hot spring sediment microbial communities from Yellowstone National Park, WY, United States - YNP-CB-019-1 | ecosystem: Environmental > Aquatic > Thermal springs > Hot (42-90C) > Sediment...
CCGTGTAGAAAACCTTCATTATAACTCCAGGGATGACTACTTTGTTTGCCCGATGGGTCAAAAAATGACACCTGTAGGCCACGCATGGCGTAAAAGCGATCTGGGCTACAAATACCAGATTACTTATTATCAGGCACAAAATTGTGTTGGCTGTCCTATCAGGGGCGCTTGCAACAAACAAAAGGGGAACCGGCGTATTGAAGTAAACCACAAACTCTTTATATACAAGCAAAAAGCCCGAGAAAACTTATTAAGCCAGAAGGGAAAGGAACTTAGAGGACGAAGGTGCTCTGAAGTGGAACAAACCTTCGGGCAATTAAAATGGAATAAAAAGTTCAAGAGATATTTGCTTCGTGGGATAGAAAAAGTCTCTATAGAAACAGCCATTCTGGCTTTAGCCCATAACTTTCAAAAATTAAGTGTATTACTCTCAAATTTGGGTGTAAATCAAGGTAAAACCGACCTTTTAATGAATTGGTTGAATTTAAAATTATTTGTTTACTCTATTTTGACAGTCCATCCTTCAAATCCTAAAATAACCAACATATACTGTTTGAAAATTAAAGAGGCCGCCTAAATAACTTTTTAGACAGCCTCGTGTATGAATAGCTATCAGCCTCTGGCATACTTTTTGGATGCTTTCAGGTAAGAAAAGACCAGCCCCATGAAAAAACTGATTTTATTGCCGGTTTTGCTGCTGATGGCAGCATCCTGCACCCGGGAGGTGCCCCGGGCCCGGTTTACGGCATCTGCACAGGTAATCGAAGCCGGCGAAGCCGTAGCATTTACTAATCTTTCAGTCAATGCCGATTTTGCAGAATGGGATTTTGGAGATGGCTATATCAGCAATGAATACGACCCGGTTCATGTTTTTACCCGCCCCGGAACCTTTCGCGTCGTGCTGAAAGTTTTCTCTTCCGATCATTTTTCGGATGAAAGCATGATGGACATCACCGTACTGTATCCAACCACACTGGAAATCACCGTTAAAGAGTATTATAACCAGTACGTGGTTCCCAATGCGAGCGTAATTCTCTATCCTTCCCTTACCGACTGGATTCATCAGACCAATGCCGTAGCAGAAGGTCTTACCGATATTGACGGGCGTGTGGTTTTCGCCCATCTTGCACCTGCCGTATATTATGTGGACGTCTGGGAACAATACCACAACAATTACATACTTGCCGAGGAGGATGTGGCATTTATCCGCACCATGGCTCTGGTTCCCAATGCCGTCAACACATTTACTGCCTGGGTTGATTATACCGGCGGCAGCAGAAAGAGCGGAACCATCCGGAATCCGGCAAGCAATCCTTCAGGAAGAAAAATGAAGGCAACGGAATAATTCTGGCACGTTTTTTGCATACTCTCTTTTAGGTTAGTAACGGTTAGTTTTGGTTAGTTAGGGTTAGGCAAGAGTGCCGGGTCAGTTACAGGTTGATCCGGCACTCATTTTTTTAAAAAATTTCATCACATTTTTACTTTTTCACGAATAATATTATTTTTGCAATCCCAAATGCCCAGGTGGTGGAATTGGTAGACACACCAGCTTGAGGGGCTGGCGCCGTCAAAAGCGTGCAAGTTCGAGTCTTGTCCTGGGCACAAATACTCCCGCATTAGCGGGATCATCGCCCAGATGGCGGAATTGGTAGACGCGCTAGTTTCAGGGACTAGTATCAGCAATGATGTGCAGGTTCGAGTCCTGTTCTGGGCACCTGAAGAAGGGCAAAACCTCCCGGTTTTGTCCTTCTTTTCTTTCTAAAGCTGCTTTCGCACAGGTCGCCCCGTATGTATTTCGCGAAAGAATGACCATGCAGAATATTCTGTTCTGCAACATATCAGCCAATTTCAATTCGTTGTAACATTATTTTTGCTATATTTACTATTTAAATACTTAATTTTTTGTGGCAATCTGACATAAAAATCTCATATATAATGTTTTATGCAATTAAAGCATGTGCTGTATGTGGAGGATGTGTCGATTTCATCTTCACAGATTGCTGAGGAAATTAAAAATTTGATTCCCGGTTGTTCGGTGAGGGTAGTCAGTACGCGCGACGCCTATGTTGAGAATCTCGAAAATGCCTGGCCCGACCTGATCATTACGGCTTTTCCGGTTACAGGATTTGACGGGATTACGGCTCTCCGCCTCCGTAAAGGTCTTACTCCTGAAATTCCGATGATAATCCTTGGTGAAACCCCTGCAGCGAAAGAGAAAAACTTTCTCCGCGATGCAGGCATCAATGATCTGATTGTATGGGAAAGCCCGGAGAGATTGAAGTTTGCACTGGAAGATCTCAGGCATATAGACGAGAAAAGGAAAAAAATGGATGATGAAATAAAAGCAGAACAGGAAGAATTCCAGTTGCTTCGGAAAATACTCCAGAAAATCCCTTCAGGCATTTATATCTATGAACCTGCCAGCCGGGCCGTTGAATACTCCAATTTGATTCTTGCCAAACAGTTGGGTTATACAAAAGAAGAGTGGGAACGACTGGGAAAAAACTTCTTCGCAGAAGTTTGTCATTCTTCTGACTTAGATGATTTCAATGCCCGACTTCTTGCTTTTGGTACCACATCCAATGGCAATGCATACGAACATGACCTGAGGATGAAACACAAGGATGGATCCTGGCGATGGATGCATACAATCAATATTTTGTATGGTAAACCTTCAGGCCAGAGATGGAAATTTCTGGGAACCGCACATGACTTTACTTTACGCCGGCAGCTGGATGACGAACTCACAAGAGCCAAACTGGAGGCAGAAAAAGCCAGCAGTGTGAAGACAGCCTTTCTGAGAAATCTTTCCCATTACCTGCGTACTCCGATGAACGCTGTTTACGGTTTTGCCACGCTTCTGGAGCAAAAGGAACTTCCGGAGGCTGTGGCAACGAATTACCTGGGTATAATACGCGAAAATTCCGAAGCTTTGCTCAACCTTATCAATTCCCTGATCGATATCAGTCTGCTTGAAACACATCAGCTTCCCCTGTTTCCTCAGACCTTCCGGCTTAATTTATTTTTTAACAACCTGAAAGAAGAACTTTTGCATTCCCGGGAACTCATGAAGAAAAGTCAAGTGACGCTGACCGTTCATCCTGTACCTGAATCCGTTTCGGATGAATTTTTTTATGAACCCGGCAGGCTGCAACAAATATTTGGCATTTTGCTCAACAATGCCGTTCGCCATACCGCCGAAGGGGAAATATCTTACGGATATCATTCTGCCAGCGAACAATGGTTCACTTTTTTTGTATCGGATACAGGTTCCGGGATTCCTCCGGAAAAGCAAACTGCCGTATTTGAACCGTTTCACGCGGCAGAAACAGGGGCCAAAGAGAGCAGTGGTCCTGGCCTTGGTCTGGCCATATGCAGTAAACTGATTTCCCTTACCGGAGGGAGAATCTGGTTTTCTTCGCAACAAGGGAAAGGGACAACATTCTGGTTTACTATACCAAGAGGTGGATTGCAGCATAATAAAGAAGTTAAACGTCATCGCACCCTGATGCTTGATTTTGATTTGCAGGGTATTCCTTTACTGATTGTCGATGATAATGAGGAAAGCCGCCTTTATTACAGGGAAGTTCTGGAATCCAGGGGCATGATCATATATGAGGCAGCTTCAATGAAGGAAGCATGGGAAATTTTGCTTTCAGAACCTGCGATAAGGATTGTTTTGCTGGACATATTCCTGCCCGACGGAAACGGGCTTGATCTGGCCATCAGGATCAGGGAAAGAAAAAAGGATCTGCGCATCATAGCCCAAACGGCATATGCTTCGGAAGAAGACCGGACCAAATGTTTTGGGGCAGGCTGCGATGACTATCTTGCCAAACCTGTCGGAAGAGATGAACTGGTTTTCCGGATTGCCCTTCAGATGAAAGGCACACATAGAAACGGCATCTTCAGCGGACGGTTCGCTCAGGCACCCAGAAATCAGAAGGCGTAAGGCCACATTCACGGATCATTTTTACTCCGTATTCCAGATAACCCAGTTCAGCCCCACTGTTGTTCGTACCAAGAGTAAACTTAACGCCTGCAGCCCCGGCCCGTTTAATGAACGTTGCTGAAGGGATGTTGTTGGCACAGTTAATTTCCAGTGCAATGCGGTTTTTTACCAGAGCATTGATGACACGGTCCATCCGCTCCGGGGTCCAGAGTTCGTCATACCGGTCGCGGATTACCTCCGGAAGGTAGGTTGGATTAACATAAATACGGATAGGCTCGGAAGAGAGAATTTCTTCTATTTTCCCCACAAGATAATCCATAAATTCCTGCGGGTCATCCACAAACACTTCACCGGGCATCCACAACCGCATCCGGCGTCCTCCGGCATCGGTGTAGGTCATGGCATCAGTAAAGGCGTAATCGAACAGACTGAGGGTCTCTTTTGAAACCAGGGAAGTCCATTCCCTTCCTTCGCCCTGAACAGCGTGATACACAGGGTAGTCTTTTACCTGATTGTAATAAGCCCTGAGGGAAGAATCATTATGTACCGGAAAACCAGGGCCGCAGTTTATTGCAACTCCATACCGGATACCCGTTTTCCTGCTGTGTTCAAGCAGTTGTTCCATTGTCAGGCCTCCTTTAAGATGTGCATGAAGGTCAGTTACTTCAAAACCTGCCTGCCGGAGGGAGTCAATAGCCCGGATACGGGGATCGGAAGTTACAGCACGATGGTGGCAGGCAAAAGACCCGGCCAATATCAACAGAACGGCAAAAAGAAAGGTGGTTTTATTCATACTATATGCATTTACCAATTGATCACAAACATAAGTTGTTTTCCGGAATCGGCAAACCATACCGGCATGCAGGAAAGTTGCACAGGACGCTTTCCCCACCGGTACCTGTGGGTGCCATAGGCAAGCTGAGCTGAAACTATACCGATTGCAGCACCTCCAAGTACATCAGTAATCCAGTGCCGGTTATTCATGATTCGTAATAATCCCGTAGCGGATGCTATGGTATATCCTCCGATACTGTACCAGATGCTTTTGTCGCCAAACTCCCTGTGAAAGCAGGTAGCAACAGCAAAAGCCCTGGCTGTATGGCCCGAAGGAAAGGAATTGCGCGTGCTGCTGTCGGGCCGGAGTACCCGTGTGGTGTACTTGAGCGGTTCCACAAGAATTTCTGTAAACAGCTGGGACTTCAGAAACAGAAGAGTCGTATTCAGAAGGTCATTTCTGCCTTTCACCCCGGCCAGATGAAGAGCATAAGCACCGGCCGCCGGAACAGCCCACAAACCATCATCCATATGCGTTCTGAATCCGGGGAAACCGGATTGAACTGCATCACGAACCTTGATTCTGTTCAGCGGAGAATTATCAGGAATGGTGAAAAGAGAAGCCGTAAACAATGCCACCGGTGCCGCATAAGTCCTTAATTCATGCTTTTTCTGTATGGAATAGGTTAAGGAATCTGATGACATACATAAACAAACTGCACAATGAATAAAAGCGCATGCCACGGTAAAAAGAATCCGTCTGAACAGGTATACAGGCATTGGAACGAGCAAAGGTGCAAAATAATAAAATATTCAATGAATCAATATTTCCGTCATAAGGTGATCTAAATCATCATTGTTCCGGATTTTGGAATTAAAAGATTTTATAACTTGGCGATTAAACCAATGATTGAAAAATGAAAGATTATTATCTTTATCATGAAAAAACCACTGGTACTTGTAGTTGACGATTCGTTTCTCAACCGGAAATTCATATCGGACGCTCTTTCATTTGAAGACATCGATGTACTGGAGGCCGGTAGCGGAATAGAAGCTCTTGAAATACTGGAAACCGAGAATCCGTCAGTTATTTTTCTTGATATTATGATGCCGGTAATGGATGGCATGCAATTCATTGAGGAGATGAGAAAACGGGGAAAGGCGATCCCCGTAATTGTGGTAACAGCCGATAGTTCACTGCACACAAGACAGAAATTATTTGAACTGGGGATTGATAAGATTCTTTACAAACCGGTACGATACGATGAAATAATCAATATTGCGCGGAATCTGGAACAACAATGTTCAAAATCATAGAAAAAATGAAAAAGAAACCTGTCATATTCATTGTGGAAGATGATCCCGGCCTGAACAAATTGTACACAGTCTTTTTGACCAATAAGGAAATGGGTGAAATTCACTCCTGTTTAACGGGTGAGGAATGCCTTGAAAAACTTAAAACTCTCAGGCCCGATATTGTTGTTCAGGATTTTGAACTTCCGGGTATCAATGGAATTGAAACAATGATTGAGGTAAAAAAAATCAGTCCCGGTACGAAATTCATTTTTATGTCGGGTCAGACCAGTATAAAAATAGCGGTTGAGGCCCTGAAGCTCGGGGCATATGATTATATTGTGAAAGACCCATACGCAAAAGAGAATCTGGCTAATAAAATCAAACAGATAGTAACGATCGAAAAGCTGGGAGAAGAAACAAAACGGTCGAAGAAACTGATGATTCTGTTTATCATTGTTGCCGCGCTGGCATGGATTACTTTCCTCGTGCAACTTTTGTTTTTCCGCTGAATGATTTTTTTTTGAAGGCACAGATCGAATAGTTATATGACCATCATCAACACATCTTCGGAAAATGAATAATCTGAAGATTAGCAAGGAACTTGAAGGAATTGTGAACATCCTTCCTCATCCGATGATCTTATTAAGAAATGTTAACGAACATTTTGTGCTAATCCGGTCCAACCAGCAGGCTGCTGCCATTTTTCAAATCAAAGACCAGCGGGAAGATTTAAAAACTTTTAATGAACTGTTTCCCCAGTTGGCCAATCTGAAAATAGAAAGCGAATTGTTGCAGGTTCTGACGAAGAATACCCTCTGGCGTAACAAAGCTCTCACTTTATCGGATGATAAAAATGCGCGAATATATGATACCATGGCGTTCAGGGTCACTGCCACCATCCTCGGCATGGTATTCCACGATATAACCGATCAACGAAATACAGAAATTGAACTTATTGAACAGCAGAAGTTTATCAATGCCATATACCAGGTAGCTCCGGTGGGGTTAATCATTGCCGATCACGACTCGGCTCTGATTAGGGATATGAATATTGAAGCACTACGGATGTTCGAAGGGAAACGGCACATGATTACAGGAAAAAAAATTGATGATTTTCTGATTCCCGGTGAAAACGAAGATAAGACCTCAGGAGAAATTCAGGAAGGGACTTTCAGAAAACAGGACGGAAAGACTTTGCCGGTGCTTTTCAGGAAGTCGGATATTCATTTACAGAATACCTATTATACCATTTATGGTTTTGTTGATATCAGCCTTCTGAAAGAAGCTGAAAAAGAACTGCAGAAAGCCAAGGAAACAGCGGAAAGTGCCAGCAAGACCAAGAGTCAGTTTCTTGCCACCATAAGCCATGAATTACGGACCCCAATGAATGCCATCATCGGGATTTCCGGAATGTTGGTAAAATATCAGAATGACAACCTAACGCCAAAGCAGACCGAAGCATTGCAGATGATTCATCAAAGCGGTACACATCTGCTTGAACTTATAAACGACATTCTGGATCTTTCGAGAATTGAAGCCGGCAAGATGGTCATAACCTATGAAACAGTGTACCTGAGTTCCATACTGACCGAGATAAAGGATATTATTAAAGGCCTGCTGAAAGGGAAACCTATCAGATTTGATATTAATATTGCCGACAATGTTCCCAAAACCCTGATTACTGACAGAAAAAAACTGCATCAGATTTTGATTAATTTATTGGGAAATTCAGTGAAATTTACCGAAAAAGGGTTAATATCACTTACTGTTTCTAACGAAAATGAGCGTATATATTTTGCTGTCAGCGATACAGGAATCGGAATAAAAAAGGAAGACCAGAAAATCATTTTTGACGAATTCAGGCAGGCAGATGGTTCAGCTACAAGAAAGCACCAGGGTACAGGGCTTGGGTTGAGCATTACCAGGAAGCTGGTTACCATGCTGGGCGGAGAAATTGGTGTTGAAAGTGAGCCAGGGGTTGGTACCACCATGCATTTCTGGCTTCCTGTGCTTTCAGAAGAGCAAATACGGGAACTTGGCAGAAATACAGAAAGAGCAATTGAACTGGCCAAGAAGAGGGTTCTGGTGATAGAAAAAGATTCAGGATACAGAAATTCCCTTATTGATTACCTGATTCAGAGCGGATATGATGTTGAACCCGCCGAAAACGGATTCCAGGGTTTAAAGAAAACGGTTCAGATTCTGCCTGACATTTTGTTGATAGGTAATGATATTGAAGGGATTTCCTGCATGGAATTTTTAAGGAAGCTGATTCTTGACGGGCGGTTGAGCAGAATCCCGGTCGTTATTCTGGGAGAATGTCCTGACGAAAGGCTTACCGGGCAGGTACGATCGGTGTTTTCTAAAAACCAGCCTTATGCAACATTGCGAAAAATACTGGAAGAACAATGCAAGCCGAGGCTTCTTCTTGCCTGCACAGATGATATTTTGAACCATACCTTGCTGACCATGCTCGGGAAAAAATACTCCATTATTGTATCCGGACAGGAAGATACTGTTGAAAAAGCATCCGCTTTCTTTCCCGAATTGACGATTATCGACCAGGATTCTTTTGGTGAGAAAACAGATTCCCTGATTGCAGAAATTGTTAAAAAACGGCCAGTAAACGACACCAGTCCATTTCTGTTTTTTGTAAGCAACGAAACAAAGGCTATCAATACAACTGCTCTTGAACGCATTCATCATGATATTCTGAAAAAGCCGGTAAGTGAAAGCACTTTACTGCAGATTATCGAGCAAAATCTAAGACTATATGGAAAATAGAAGCACAATTCTGGTGGTTGATGATGAGCCTGCCAACATCTTTCTGCTGGAAGGGCTGCTGAGCGAGCTCGGTTATCAGGTGCAGACAGCCATGAACGGGCCGGAGGCTCTTCAGAGTTTGGAAAAACAACTACCTGATGCCATCCTGCTGGATGTAATGATGCCGGGAATGAGCGGGCTGGATGTACTGGAAGTCCTTCAGCAGAAAGAAGAAACCCGCGAAATTCCGGTGCTGATGGTTACGGCAAAAACCGGACCGGAAGATGTGGAAGAAGCATTAAAAAAAGGTGCCCAGGACTATATAAAGAAACCTGTTAATGAGACGGAGCTTCTGGCAAGGCTTAAGACAGCCCTTCGCATCAAATACCAGGCAGATACATTGCGAAACATGTTGCGGTCGAAGGAGGAGTTTATCCGTATTGTAGCCCATGATCTGCGGACTCCTCTGTCAACAATATCAGGATTTGCCGAAATGATCCTGATGAGTATTTCAGGCAATGAACCACAAAGTGAAGAAATTAAAAATTACCTGCAGATTATAGTTGAAACAACCCACAACATCAGCGAATATTTTAACAAACTTCTGAGTTGGGCCAACCTGGGTTCACGGGGAATCGAACTCTCCCGTGAGGAAATCGCCATTTCCCGTTTGCTGAACACAACAGCTCTGATGTTCAGGAAGAAAGCGGAAGAAAAGCGGCAGACCATTCAGGTGGATATCAAAAATGAATTTTTGTTGTCAGCCGATATCACATTTATGAGCCAGGTCCTAAACAATCTGGTTGGCAATGCCATCAAGTTTACACCCGATGGGGGAACAATAACCGTACAGGCCATGGAGGAGAATGGCAAACGGTACATCTCTGTCAGAGACACAGGAGTAGGTATGGAAAAAGTGAACCCCGAAGAGTTTTTTAAGGAAGAATTTCACAAATCTACCCGCGGAACACGAGGGGAGAAAGGCTCGGGAGTCGGTCTGCGCATTTGCAAGATGATTCTGGATGCCCATGGTTTTGGAATTACGTTCCGGTCAGAAAAAGGAAAAGGCACTGAGTTTATTATCTCGATTGAATGATAAGATTTGTCTCACTTCACAACTTGCATCAGCCGGTGACATGAAAATAAACAGTATTTGCTTTTTGTTTTTTTTTAGTTTCATTCTGTTCGTTCCTGTTACAACAACAGCTCAGATGGCAGGATCAGATCTGGAAAAGCAGGCGATTCAGGAAGCAGAAAAAGGAAACCAGGCTATTGCACTGGATTTGTACAGTAAGGCGGGATATGCATACTGGTCGGGTGGAAACATAGAAAAAGCAATTCAGGTTTTCGGCGAGGGACTCCGGTATGCTGCCGAACTGAACAACCGAAATGCACTGATTACCCTCAATAACAATCTGGCCCTTCTTTATACCGGGAAGGAAGACTATCAGAATGCCCTCCGTTTTTTCCAGAAAGCATATGAACTGATACGGCAATTGCGCACAAACCGGGAACAGGCAGAAGCCCTCATGAATATCGCCTCAGCCCATGAAGGGCTTAAGGACTATGAACAGGCGACAAAAATTGCCCAGGAGGCGATACGGATTGCGCAGGAAGAGCAGGACCTCCGTTTAATGAGGAAAGGATACGGTCTGCTGGCATCCTGTTATGAAAAACTTGGCAAATCAGATCAGGCTTTTCAGTATTTCGAGCAATTTTCGGCACTGGACCGGCAGATCAAGGCAGAGGAATATCAGTCCATCCGTAAAGAGGCAGATACCAAAGTAGCAATAGCCGAACAGGAACTTTCCAAAACAGCAGGACGTCTCAAAGAAACTTCCGATTCGCTTGAAGTGGTGGCGCGATTAGCCCAGTTACAGAAAATGGAAATCGAATTGCGGACATCACAGCTTCGCGAAAAAGAAGCCCAACTGAAGTATGAGCGATATATCCGCCGCACCATGTTTGCTGGTGCAGCAGGAATTCTCCTGTTTCTCCTTTTAGTTAGCGTGATGCTAATTCTGAAAGTCCGTGACAACAAAAGGCTTCGCGAACAGAAAAGGAAGATCGAAGAACAAAATCTTCAGATTCAAAAGCAGAACGAACTGCTTGACCTGCAGAACCGCAATATTAAAGACAGTATTCATTATGCAAACACCATCCAGAAGGCCATTTTACCCTCTGAGGATGAAATAAGCGAAATATCCTCTTCAGCAGTTTTATACCTGCCTAAAGACATTGTATCGGGCGATTTTTACTGGTTCTCGCGCCGGGGCAATGAAGCAGTGTTTGCCGTCGCTGATTGCACCGGCCATGGCGTTCCGGGCGCCTTCATGTCAATGATAGGCAGCATGTTACTGAATGAAATTGTGAATGAACAAAATATCATGGATCCTGAAAAAATCCTTCAGGAACTTGATCAAAGGCTTTTTTATGCCCTGCGCCAGGAAACTTCTGAAAATACTGATGGTATGGATATCGCAATTCTCAAAGCTGACTTATCAGATAACCGAACCTGGAATATAAGTTTTGCCGGGGCAAAGCGGCCAATGATGTATTGCAGTGATGGACTTTATCACATAATTGAAGGTGACAAAAACTCACTGGGAGGGTTTGGCAGAAAATCCGAAAAAAAAACATTTACCTCGCATCACGTTGTTCTTCAGCCAAATGATGAATTTGTACTGTATACTGACGGTATTACAGACCAGCCTGATAAAAACCGAAAAAGATTTGGGTTGCAACGATTTCAGGATTTCCTTGCCGGGCATGTAAACATGCCTCCTGAAGAAAAAATAGTGCAACTCAGGGATGAACTGAAACAGTTTACTGCTGAACCCCAACGCGATGACATAACAGTTTGGATAGTCAAACTTCGATAACTGCACATGAAACACAATTCATCAACAACCCCGGTTATGAGTTACCAGGGGCCTTTCTTTATGGATCTCCTGGCTGCAACGTCCACCTGGATCAGAAACAGTATGCTCTTTCATGTAAGAGTAAAACTAAAAGTGCATAAGATTTTTATTGAACTTGCCCAGAATGTTGCCCACTATTCTGCAGAAAGGACCGATACGGGAACTGAAATATACGGCACTTGCGGTATAGGGCGATTTGATATTTTTACCGATAAAGAATATGTCTATATTCAGACCTCCAACCTTATTTTGCATGAGCACGGACCCATCCTTGCCGGTTATTGCCATCAGATTAACGGCATGGAACCGGAACAATTGAAGGCTTTTAAGGCGGCAAACCGTAATCACAGGGAAATGAAAACCTCAGCGGCCCATATTGGCCTGATCCATGTCGGAATCATTTCGGAGCAACCGCTGGATTTTCAGATTGAAGAAAAAGACGATAAATTTTCTATGTTTACGGTCACGGCAAAAGTTAACACAACCGAAGAAAATTAACCGGACATGAAGGATCTTGTATTGCTTACTTCTCCGGAAACACCTTATTTTCCTGAAATAAGGTGTTATTACAATTCGGCAGAATGCAGGATAATGGGAGAATCTTACATGGAAGATGCCCGTAAATTCTACAATCCCATAACAGAATGGATTCAGCAAATGCTGGAATCTGAGGGTAAGATCAAATTATCTGTCCGTTTGATCTATTTTAACACAAGCACCTCACGCACATTGCTACAGATGTTGAAAATGCTTGCATTGTACAGGCAAAAAGGCGCAAACATTCAGATAGAATGGTCTTATCCGGCAGAGGACCCGGATCTTAAAAATGACATTGAAGACCTGTGCCAGGAAGCAGGGATTGATGCACACCTGATCCCAATGTAAAACAACCCCTCAGTCTTCACAGCATACCCGGGCACATGGATTTTCAATTTCCCACACGCGGACTCGCTTTTAATGTAATGGCGAAACCAGCAGGATCGGCCTGCAATTTGCGGTGTTCCTATTGTTACTATCTGGAAAAGAAGGTACTTTATGAAGGGCAGGCCCTGCGAATGTCAACAGATACCCTTGAGGAATTTATCAAACAATATATTGAAGCACAAAAAATACCCGTAGTAACGTTTGTCTGGCAGGGAGGAGAGCCTTCGCTGGCGGGCATCGAATTATACAAAACCGTTGTTTTGAAAAACAACTGCAATTCGGAAAGGCAAAGTTGACAACCCTTCCCCGTTATTATCTGAAGTGTGAGTACCGCTTCGCCTGCCATGGCGAGTGTCCTAAGCACAGGTGGGAGAAAACTCCTGACGGAGAAGAAGGCTTGAATTAATTGTGTGCTGCATACAAAATATTCTTCCGGCATGTGCATCCGTACATGCAATACATGGCCGACCAACTGGCAAAAAAACAGGCTCCGGCCAATGTAATGGCCTGGATTAAACACAACGAGCAGGATAAGATGGCAAAACAGAAAAAACAATTGTCTGTCGGCCGAAATGATCCCTGCCCCTGTGATAGCGGTAAAAAATTTAAAAACTGCTGTATGGGGAAGTTTACAACCTGAACTTTTTGATATCCTCTTTCATCCTCTCCAGATCGGTGAGCCAGTCCTCAATGTCCTGCTCGTGTTCCAGTTCTTCGTTCAGAATGGTTGTCGCCATCTGGTGGGTGGTATGGTCCTTTCCGTTGGTAAAATCAGCAACCTCCTTGTACCGCTGGATAGCACAACGTTCACCTTTCAGGTTTTGCTGAAGAATTACCTCCACATAAGGATCGACGGGAGCGTCGTAGGCGCAACGGGCAAACCTGGGCCAGTCAGCTGGATTCAGCACCGGCGTACCGCCCAGCTGGATGATGCGATCAACGACAAGCACAGCATGATTGAGCTCCTGTGTGGCATGGAGAAGGAGTTCCGGTTCGATCTCACTCCGCATGGGGCCTTCCATCAGCTTCGCCCCGATCCAGTACTGATAATAGGCAAGCCACTCCTCGCAAAGTGCCGCATTGAGCATCTCGAGAAGTTTTTTGATGTCCAGATCCAGAATTTCAACAGCGTGTCGTCCCATAAATATCTTTTTAAAATGGTTTGATGTAAAGATACTTATTTTTATGGTTTTTTGGTAATAATGGTTCTGATGGGGAAAGGAATTTCAATTCCAGCTTCTCTGAATCGTTTATGCAGAAGTTTTACAAAAGCATGTTTAACCAGGAACTGCTGGGAATGCTCCTGCACCCTCAGAATAGCAGTGAAATTGATACTGCTTTCGCCGAAAGTATGGAACCGTACTACCGGTTCAAAGGTACTGACACCGCCTTCAACGGTTTTCAATATTTCCCGCGCTGTTTCAATGGTAATTTTTTCCACCAGATCAAGGTCACTATCGTAAGCCACGCCGATATCAACCGTAACCGGCACTTCTCTGTCGGGAAGATGGGTATTGATCACAATAGCCTCTGCCAGCTTAGCGTTGGGAATGATGACCAGGTTGTTGGCCAGCTGGCGAACCAAAGTACTTCTCCAGGAGATGTCCATCACATATCCTTCTATTCCGGAATCGAGGCGTATAAAATCGCCTACCCTGACCTTCTTGGTTGCGAGAATATGCAGTCCGGAAAAAAAATTCGAGAGAGTAGGCTGAAGGGCCAGGGCAACTGCCAAACCTCCTACACCCAGAGCAGTCAGCAAAGGGGTTATGGATATGCCGATGGATTGCAGAGCGATTAAAAATCCGACCGCGATAATCGTTATCCGGGTGCTGTTCAGTACAATACTGGAAGGAACCGATTTGTCGTCTTTTGTTTCACCTGCTATCCAGCGTGTTACAATGCGGGAGAGATAGATGGTAAACACAAGGATCGCTCCCACTTTCACCGTTTTATGCAACACATCCAGCAGGCCGGGTTTAAGGGTTACGTAATTAAATCCTATATGAATGGCCAGCAGGACAAACAGGGGAAGCAGAATGCCTTTCAGGCTCTGAATAATCAGGTCATCTCCTTTCCATTTTGTTCGGGAAGTAAGGTGCAGAAGCTTTGTCAGCACAATCTGTTCGATAAGCCAGCCGATTAAAGCGCCGCCGGCTACAATGGAAAGAAAAATGAGCAACTCTTTTAGTCTGTCAGGATGACTGGCAACATCAATAACCATAATGCGAAGAAATTTGTCTGGTGCAAAGATAAATTTTAACCCATTCTTTGCATTGGAAAAATTCAAAAGGTATGCAGTAAAGCAGCATTAACCTCACTCTATTCGCTGCTGCTGAATTAACAAGGCGATTATTCCCTGGGATGGCTCCAGACTTCGTTTTTCGACTCAGGGATAAATGGGAAAATCCCTTCCGGCACTCTAAGAAACCCACAAAAAAACTTGTTTTTGGTAAGGAAGAAAATATATTTGCACCATTTACCAAAATCATGTAATCCGCTGCTCATGGTTAACCTGAAAAGTTCTTTACAGTTCCTGGTTTCGGGCATTTTTTGCATTAGCGTGGCCGTTTCAAACACGGTCAACGCTGCAGACAGGGATTCAGTCGTGGTCCGCAGCATTTATTCAGAAGCATTGACAAGCCGCATAGCCTATAACAATCTGCTTCTTTTATGCCGACAGGCACCAGGCAGGCTGAGCGGTTCTCCGCAGCTAAATACGGCCGTTCAGTTAACCAGGCAATTTCTGCTGGAAGCCGGGGCTGATACAGTGTATCTTCAGCCTGTACTGATACCCAACTGGAAACCCGGACAAACAGAAGCACATGTTTTAAACGGTAACCGGAAAGTTGCCCTGCACGCCCTCCCGTTGGGAAATTCTGTTCCTTCCCCGGCAGAAGGTATCACTGCTTCCGTGGTTGAGGTGCATTCCTTTGATGAACTGAATGCACTGGGCAGGGAAAGGGTATCGGGACGGATTGTTTTCTACAACAGGCCGATGGATCCCACCCTCATCAACACATTTGCCGCCTATGGGCGAGCTGCTGATCAGCGTGTTTCCGGCGCATCAAAGGCGGCGGCATTAGGAGCAGTTGCCGTCCTGGTACGCTCGCTTACCCTGGCCAGTGATACTTTCCCCCATACAGGACAAATGCGCTATCAGGAAGGAATAGCCAAAATTCCTGCAATTGCTGTTGCAACACGCGATGCCGACAGTATAAGCTGCTGGCTGAAACAAAACCCGGATGTGCAGGTCTTTATCAAAACCACCTGCCGGCCGGCGGGCGACACTGCCGGATATAATGTTATTGGTGAAATCAGGGGAAAAAATCCCGCAAAGGGCATCCTGCTTACCGGAGGGCATCTTGACGCCTGGTACAATACGCCGGGGGCGCACGATGACGGAGCAGGATGCATACAGTCCATCGAGGTTATCCGCTTATTCCATACCCTTGGCATCAGGCCGGAGCATACCATACGGGCTGTATTGTTTATGGATGAAGAAATTACCCAGACCGGGGGAAGGAAATATGCCCAGACTGCAACCCTGGAAAAGGAAAACCATCTGATAGCCCTTGAATCGGACCGCGGCGGCCTGTTGCCCATTGGCTTTACATTTGACTGCAATGAAAAGGATCTGGAAATACTTAAGAAATTAAAACCGTATTTTGAGCCATACCGGACCGACACATTCTTAAAAGGCGGTTCAGGGACTGATGTGGCGCCATTGCGTTCTTCTGCCCGGATTCTGGCCGGACTGCTTACCGACAGCCAGAGGTATTTCGATTATCACCATTCTGCCTACGATACTCCCGATCATGTCAACATAAGGGAATTGCAATTGGGAAGTGCGGCAATTGCATCTTTGTTTTATCTGATGGACAGGAGGTTTTGATTTCTTTATCAGGAAAACCAAAAAAGGTTTCGCATCACAAGGAAATGTGCCAAACAAAATTAGTCCCGAAGAATTTGTATCAATTTGAAAAAAAAACTTTTAGTTTTGCGCAAAAATTAATTTATGGATAAAGTATCTGACATTTCGAGAGGAAGTTTTGTACGTTACAACGGTGAACTTGCCGTAGTGCTTGAATATGAACACAGGACACCCGGAAACCTTCGGGCTTTTTATCAGGTGAAAATGCGCAATATTAAAAGCGGCAGGCTTATTGAGCAGCGGTTCAGGCCCGATGATGAAATCGAGATTGTCAGGGTTCATTTCAAGGAACATCAGTTTCTGTATCTTGACGGAGACAATGCTGTTTTTATGGACAATGAAACCTTTGAACAGATAACACTGGGCAAGGAAGCTATTGGTGAAGGGTTTAAGTTTCTGAAGGAAGGGATGAACGTTTCCATATATTTTGACGGCGACGAGCCCATTTATGCCGAACTTCCGGTTACGGTTGAACTGGAAGTTACATACACCGAACCCGGACTGCGCGGGGATACTGCAACCCGTACCCTGAAGCCTGCAACCCTTGAAAACGGAGCTGAAGTCAAAGTACCTCTGTTTGTCAATGTGGGCGATAGAATCAAGGTCGATACCCGCACCGGCGAATACATTGAACGGGCCTGAGATATTTATTCCGGGTTAAACCTTTTCAGTCCTGAGTGATTTCTTCGTCTTCCGGCTCAATGGCCGACCAGTTTTCATTTCGTTTGATACGGGTAACCTGCATTTCGGAAATAGCAAAAAGCTTTGCGATAACTTTTTGCTTTATTCCCCTGCGCAGCATCGATTTGAGCAATTTCACATCTTCCGGCCTTAACTTGGCATTCCTCCGTAACACTTTGTTTGATTTCCTGTATTCTTCAAGATATCGCTCAAACATTCTTCTGTAGGCTTCTTCGCGGGTAACCCACTTCAGGTTCTTATAGTAATTGTTCCCTTTGTTACCGTCGAGATGAATCACCACCGTCTGATCCTCCGATTCCCGCGGAACAAACGCTTCGGCTGTAAGCTTATGGATCAGAAAAGTACGGGGCTTCCCTCCTGTCCGGATGCTCACTATTCTAAATCCGCGGATAACACCAGGCCTGAGTATCCTTCCTTTTTCCTTATCGAAACAAAAACTTTTCACCCGACCGTAGTTACTTATTTCATACCTGCGATCAGCGTAAGGAATTTCCTTCCAGACTTCGTCAGCAATTTTTCGTAGTTTACGGCCTTTTGCCATTAAATCCCGGGATTTTCGACAGCAAATATAAAAAATTTATAAGCCCTGATGCGGCACACATCGAAATTTCAGACATATAAGTACTATTTTTCTCTAATTAACTTATTATCAGAACAGTTTTGCCTTTCCATGGTCTATTTTAACCGTGTTTATCTACCGGGAAGGCTTTTTACCAGAACAACCTTTCTTCCCCGGGTGTCAAACGCATTGAGAATCAGCATGCAATTTCTGCAATCTGAGGGAATGCCGATTTGCTTTACAACCGTTTCCTCATTTACCGGAATGAAGGGTTCCCAGTAATAGAAGACCGAAGGTTTGGGTTCAGATTTCGCGGCAGGTGCCGTAGAGACTCCCTTTCTTGTTGTAATTTCTACAATTCCGATGCTGTTCAGTCCGGTATATTTATGAATGTCATTTACGTTGGTCGAAACATTTATATTTTCCACATCTTCAGTCGGAATTTGCTGAAGGATGGAAATATCGGTTCCGAAAGGAACTCCGTCAATAACAATCAATGCTCCCTGCTGGGAATAATAGGAATTGCTGGACCCGATAAAAACTATCTGATTGTTGATAATCTGGTAATTCTTCTTTTGCTTGATGATTTCCAGAATGGAAATTCCCGGAGGATATTTAGGAAAGTCAGAAGACACATTGGCGGGAACCACAGTCTGATTGTTTCGCCGGGATTCCTTTCTTCCGGAAGAATAAAACCGGCTGGAGGAAAATGTATTTTTCCGGAAAGTTTCCCTGGCGGCCTGGCTCAGTTTTTTATCAAACGGTGCATCCCATTGAATCTGATACGGTTTTTTTCCGGCCAGGTCGGGAGCATATACCGAAATTTTCCCGCCTTGTTCAGGAACAAATGGTTCAAACCGAAAATATCCCTTGTCATCGGTAACTTTTTCGGTTATTTTGCCTCCGGAACTTTTCATTTGCACCCTGGTTCCTGCCAGGCCATTTCCATTTTTGTCCCGTAAATATCCGGCCAGAAAATCCTGGCTTTCGTACGGAAGCTTTTCTTCAGGAAGGGTTGTGATGGATTTCCATGACAGAAAAGGGTGTGAATATCCGCAGAGCCACAGATCAACATTACTCATTGAAGAAGAATCAGCATCCAACGGAATGCCGGTAAGTCCGGGCAAAGAAACAGGGGACTGATGGAACTGACTGAAAACATGCTGTCCTGCCCAGGCAGATCTGTCGGTAACAGATAAAATCAAGGAAGCAGGAATTGTTTTACCATCAGGTTCCACCGTCCTGAAACGTGTTTCGATGGATTTTCTGTCGGATGAAAGCTCTGCACTGGCGTCAATCCGTAGCCCGTCTCCTCTGACATAAAACCAGCGTTCTGCTCCCACCTGTCCGTTTTCATCAAAAACCAAAACACGAGCCAAACCCGACGGAATGCCGTCCAATGGCACGCTGATCACCTGGCCTGGTTCTGCCTGGGTAAAGCTGTAGATAAAGCCGTTGGATTCAAGAATAAACAAAAGTTTACCGCATTCAAATCCCGGCGATTTCAACAAGGCAAAACGTGCTTTTTGCGGCGTGTTCTCCAGCAACTGCAGGAGGATTCCCTTGTGCGAATCAGGAATGGCAAAGGTTTTCCTTCGTCCGTCGGGCGTCTTAAAAGTAAAGAAATAGTTTTTCCCTTCCCTCGGGGTAAGACTGAACACAGCTGTTCCCGGGCCGACCGGCTGGACCGAGCTTAAGAATGTCCCGGCATTATCGGTAATTTCACCGCTGATATCCCCCACAGGCAGGGAATCAAGGGTAAGGGTAACTCTGACCTTATTGGAAACACCCCGAATCAGGCTTCCGCTTTCAGGATAGAATGAGACACTGGCCTGATTTTCCGTAATCTGAACAGGCAGTTCGGCTGTCAGTTTTTTCCCTTTTACCGAAGTACTGACAACCAGCCTTCCCTCACCCCGGATGCCCATTGGTACAGAAATAACAACCAATGCCTTGTTATTTATGTCGGCTGGTACTTTGCCACTGTAAATTTTCTTCCTATCCACCCTCATTTCTATGGAAAACTGCGTTCCGGCAGGAAGTTCTCCTTTCCACGCAACCAGGCTGATCATAGCCTGCAGTGGGATTTCAGGCGAAACCACCGGTGATGCAGCATTGATCAGAATCTCGTATTCCGGTTCTGCTTCTCTGGTAATATAAAGCGGAATAGCTTCCAAATGTTCCGGTTCCCCGTTTTTCATCCAACTCGTATAGGCATAAAGCACATACTGTCCGGGCGGAATATCTCCGGGAACCCTCACCTCTCCTGCATAGACATCTTCCTCCAGTTTTTCCTGAACAAAATAAACAGACTGCCCTTCTTCATTGTAAAGTTGAAGAAAAAGGCTCCTGCTGAGGCGTGAGGCAGAATTCAACGGATCCCTGCTGATGACAGCCGCAAAAGGCACCTTTGAACCCGGGGTGGTAACATTCATTGCGGGAACAAACCATATACTTTCCCGCGGATACCTTGTATAATACTGATGAAGCGAACTGCTGATCCGGCTAACCTGATCCGATTGTCCTGATACCAGACCAGGCAGCATGAGTAAACATATCAGGGTTCCAAAGATTTTGATTTTCATCATAATAAAATTAATTTTTAATGGTATGATGGAACCCACATGTTCGGCATTTTATTACCGCTGTGTTCGTGTTTGCAAAACATGTGGGTTTCATATTGTTGATTATTAAGGTTTCACTTCTCTACTATCATGGGTTCAGGGGAATCTGGTTGCGTATTTTTTGCTGCAATCTGGCAACAGCCTCATCGAGTCGTATTTCCGGTTCGATGGTGTTAAATCCTTCCCAGAAAGAAGGGTCGTAGTCCTTGATCTGGTTGATATGGATATCGGATACTTTGCTGATTTCGTTGCCCCTGAAACGTTTAACTCCGGAGGTATCCATACCTGTAATCACCAGATCGGAAGTGGTACGGTACAGGGAGTTAAAGAAGGCTCTCCTGGCTCTTGCCCTCACATCGAGTTCGGTATGTACCGAGGCAAGTACTCTCCCTCCCCTGACATCCTTGTAACGCACTGTATAATATGTTCTTACAGGTCGCACGTTATATCCCGCCGGAGATTTCTTTATCAGAAGGCTCCGGGCGTATTTTATGCCGGTTTCTGACAGGCCAAATCGGGCTTCTTCAATGGAAAGGGAGGCCACATCGATGAATATTTTTCCTGCATAAAGAGCATCCTGCACCCCGGGCTTCTGGTCGAATGAAATGACATAAAGGTCACGATCTCCTGAGCGGGTAAATCCTTCAAATGTATAGGTGTAATAAGGAAAATAGTCTTCCTGAAGAAAAGAGGCGGGATTTTTCGCAATATCGAGCAGAAGAGAATTGAAAAGACCTCCTTCCACCCGGTAGCTGATCCGTTCTGTTTCATAGGAATTTTCCTGCTTTCTGCCTTTCAACAGTTTAATCTGATCGTTGTCCCAGACATTGGAATAGGATGATTTATAGATCCGGGTGACTGATTCGGAGAGGGCAATGCATTTATCATCCTTCCATGTAATCTCCCTGAAATATCCTGTGAGATAAACGGGAATACCCAAAAAACGTTCAGGAACAGATTTGACAGCAAGGGTAATCAGATTTGTCGGATCGGTTGGTCTGACAACAACTTCCCGTATGGAAATGCGAACAGGATTCAGCTGAACCTCCTTTTCTCCGTTTGCCAGAATAGCGGAAGGGAGGGAAATGCTTTCGTAACCAACGCAGGAAACAGTAAGAGCGGAGTCCAAATATTCAGAGGGTATTTTCAGGCTAAAAACGCCTTCTTCATTGGTAATGGTTCCGGTATTGGTCCCTGACAACACAGCAGAAGCAAAGGGAACAGGCCGCCTGCTTTTCCCGTCTGTCACCTTTCCTCTGATTTCGATGTACATCGGATTTTTCGTTATTTCACCAGCGGGAACATTCCGCCGGAAAATGGCGATCTGCCTTCCGCGGGCGACAAAACCCACCGGAATATCATGAAATATCTGGCTGAGGACCTCATTGACCGTCTGTCCGCTGAAATGCACTGCTACTTTATCTGAAACCGGAACCCTGGTAGGATCATAGGAGAAATTGATACCGGTTCGGGAGTGAATTGTATCCAGCAAATCAGAAACAACAATGGAGGAAGAGGAGAAAAACACAGTATCGTTAAATACTGACTGGGCAATCAGATTATTAGCCGGCAGAGAAAACAGCAGAAAAAAACAACAGATCAGACACCGGTTTTTCATCAGAATCAATTGCTTTTCAATGGCATGACGGAACCCACATGTTGGTGATTTTATCAGAGCTGTGCCTGTGTTTGTGTTTTGAAAACATGTGGGTTTCATAGCTCTTTATTAAGAAACCATTGATTATGGTTCTGAGGAGGACAGACGATACGTATTCCCTCCGGAAAACTCTATGGATAGTCCAAGAGTAGCCTGAAGCACGGCAAGCACATCAGGGAGCTGTTCATCAACATAGCGGGCAGTAAGCTTGTAGCCGGAAATATCTGTGCCGGCATGGTCAAATGTTATTCCATAGCACTGTTCAATATCCGCCAGAGCTGAATCGAGGGGGGTATCCCTGAAAACAAGAATCCGGGTTTTCCAGGAAAGATAGTTTGTTCGGACAAATTTATCCTTCCTTTCAACAACGGAACCAGGGTTTGCCTTTGCGTATGATCCGGATGGCAGAATAACCGACTGCACACTGCTGTTAACGGGTGTCAGGCTGACTTTCCCTTCCGAAACCAACACTTCGGTTTCGTTGCTTCGGGTAATTGTTTTCACATTAAAAGAGGTTCCGAGAACTCTCACAATGGCCGCCCGGGTGACAATTTCAAAAGGATGCAGGCTGTCGTGCTTTACCTGAAAAAAAGCCTCACCGCTCAGGATGCAGGTTCTGTTTTTCTCCCTGCCGTACTCAAATGTCAGCGAACTGTTCCGGTTAAGCCATATTTCCGAACCATCGGGCAAGATCTGATGGACTATGTTATCTGTCGAAAGGAGCGCAATCTTTTCGGAAGAACCAGCCGGCAGGGACTTCAGCAGGTAAAATGCACCGATGGCAATGACCAGGATGGCGGCCACTGCAGCAGCCATCCGGTAAACCTTTTTGATGAAAACAATACGCGGGGCAGGATAATCAGTCAGCCTTTCCTCCGTGCGCTCAAGGTCCCGTTCCCTGTTTTCCGCAAATGCCGGATGATAAGCCCCCGCCAGTTCCCACAGGCGTTCCGTCTGTTCATAATATTTTCTGTGATCATCTGATTCATTCAGCCATTGCTGCAATTTCACCTCTTCATCAGAGGTTGTTTCGTTAATTAAATGCCTGATTATCAGATCATCATACTCTATCGTCTGTTTCATTTCTGTCTTTTTCACCTTTCAATATGACAATTCAGTTTCCTAATACCCTATAATACGTTAACAAAAGCCATCATCCTAAAATAGAGCAAGCAAGAGCAAAACCGTCAGGAAGTTTTTCAAAGCAATGCGGAGGATACGGAGGGCTTCTGACATATGTGCTTCCACGGTCTTGACTGATATCTTCAGTTCATCGGCTACTTCGCGGTACTTTTTCCCTTCAAACCGTATTTTCTCAAAAATTAAACGGGTACGTCCGGGGAGTTTTTCAAGAACTGACAGCAGGGTTTCGTACAGTTCTCCTTCTTCGGCAAGTGCATCCGGTTGGACGGGTTGTTCCGTGTCTGATTCAGAAATCTTCAGGTGGGTGCGTTCAACAATGCTGTTATGTTTAATGTAATTGAGACTGGCATGCAGTACTGACCGGTAAAGATATGCCGACAACGAAGTATGAATGGTAATTTCGTTTCTTTTCTCCCAGAGATGAACAAACAATTCCTGTACAATTTCCCTTGCGGCCTCCTGATTCCTGACTTTCGAAAAGGCATACATACACAAAGGAACATAATGCCTGTTAAAGAGCTCCCTGAAATCATTCCTGTTTTCCGGCAATGACGCTTCAGGTGATTTAGGCTGGCTGGTCATAAATGCATATACGCTTAAAAAATCAAATTTAGATTAAGTTTCGGGAAGGACAAAACAGAATGCGACAAATGAAAGAGTGGCGATTTTTTATCGTTCATTTTCATTACATTCGCATACAATATTTTTTCAACCATGAAAAACTATCCTGCTTTCAGTATTATTCTGTTTGCTTTTGTTCTTTCTTCCTGCCGTGGCAAATCTTCACAGGAAAGTACTGTCCAGGGAAATCTGATGGCGGAAGAAGACACCCTGCATGCTTCGCCGATTTTATATCAGATTGCCCTGCCGGTTGACATGATCCAGATATTCGAAAAAGCTGGTATTCATTACAACAAAGACTTACTGAATCCGGTCAGCAAAGCAGATGATTACTCCCAATCAGGTTTAGCTGCCATCAATCTGGGCATATACGGAATTGATCTTGGTTACATTAAGCTCTTTGGTGATGCCCAGGCTGCCGTTAAATATTTCAACGCTATCCGCAAGCTCGCCTTGCAACTGGGTATTCCTGAAGAATACCTGGCAGTTTCCCGGGAACGTTTTGAAAAGAACATCGGGAACAGGGATTCTCTTACCCGCTTTATCAATGATGTTTATAAAAGCTCCGATGAATATCTTAAGAAGGCAGGCCGGCCTGAGGCGGCTTCGCTCATTGTTCTGGGAGGCTGGATTGAATCGCTTTATATTACCTGCCAATCGTGGTTAAAGCAAAACCAGACCGAATTGCTGACCAGAAGGATTGCCTCCCAGAAATATACGCTCAATAGCCTGATCAGCCTGCTTTCCAATTATGCCGGAGAACCGGACGTATCGCAGTACCTGCTAATGCTGAAGATTCTTAAAAAATCCTTTGATAAGGTGAACATTCTTTACCCACAGGGGAAGGTTGACCTGGATACTATCAACAAGGTTATTCTTTCAGAGGAATATAAAATTGATGTTGATGAGAATACCATCCGCGAAATTTCAACGCTGGTGACCAACATACGGCAGGAACTGGTTGATTAGACAGGGTATTGGGACAACCCAACGCTTCCTCTTTCACCTCCTTTTCGACATTCACTGATAAGCTATTGCATTACCGGCAGTTTGATTTATTTTTACGCATTCATAAAAGTCTGAAAGCGGATGGAGATACTTTTTTATGATTGCTTTGCCGGCATCAGCGGAGACATGAATCTTGCCGCCATGCTCGACCTGGGAGTTCCGAAAGATTACCTTGAATCGGAGCTCAGAAAACTGGGGGAACTTCCGTTTGTGTTCAGGATCAGCCGGCAAAAGAAAAACGGCATTGAAGGCACTCTGGTTGATGTTGTGCTGACGCAGGGAAAAAGTGTTCTGGCATCGGATCATCATCATGAGGAACATCGCAGCTGGAAAGAAATTAAAAGAATGATTGAAAGCAGTACGCTTTCGGATGAAATAAAGGATCTGAGCATAAGGATATTTGAGCGGATTGCCGTTGCAGAAGCCAAAGTGCATGGGGTTTCAGTTGAAAACGTTCATTTTCATGAAGTCGGTGCCGTCGACTCCATTGTGGATATTGTGGGTGCTGCCGTATGTTATCATTATTTTAAGCCGGATGCTGTCTATGCCACTCCTCCCAGGCTTGGAGGGGGGTTTGCAAATACGGCCCATGGGAAACTGCCGGTTCCTGCTCCGGCCACCGCTGAAATTCTCAAAGACATTCCTGTACTCACCGGAGGATTTCCCTTTGAAACCACCACCCCTACCGGCGCAGCTATTCTGGCTGAACTGGTGGATAAATTCACCCTTGAAACCCATCTGACCATTCATAAAACAGGTTATGGCGCAGGCCATCGTCAGACAGAAATACCCAATCTGCTCAGGGTATACCTTGCTGCAGTGCCTGAATTGGAGCACAGCCCCCGGTGGTGGATGATTGAATGCAATATTGATGACATGAATCCGGAAATGTATGATTACCTTATCGAGCGGATTCTGGCCCTGGGGGCTGACGACGTGTTCCTTACGCCGATTATTATGAAGAAATCCCGGCCTGCCATAACTCTCAGCGTTTTATGTTCCGAACATATTACCGATGCTGTTACCAGTTTTATTCTTGCAGAGACAACTTCGCTGGGTATAAGAAAGTTTCCTGTTTCAAAGGCAATGCTTCAGCGTAAAACAGAAGAAATTTCCATTCCGGCCGGTAAGGTGCGCATCAAACATGCCGTGCATAACGGAAAGATTCTGCGCAGCAAGCCCGAATTTGATGACTGCAGGCGCCTGGCTTCGGAAAAGAATATTCCTCTGAGTGAAATTTACCGCCAGATAAATGAAGTACTCTATTCGCGATAGTTCATGCTGATCAACGACCATACAGGATATCAGGCGCTTTATGAACGGCTGAGGCAGTTCGGATCACTGGCTGTGGCTTTTTCGGGGGGAGTTGACAGCACATTTCTTCTGAAGGCAGCCAGCGATGCCCTGGCAGGAAAAGTTCTTGCCCTGACTGTGTCGGCACCTTACATACCCCAATGGGAAATAAAGGAGGCTTCTGAACTTGCCTCCATGATGCAGGTTCCTCACCTCATTATTCCGGTGGAAATCCTTCCAGCTCTTAGCAATAACCCGCCGGAACGCTGCTACATTTGCAAGAAGGCATTGTTTGGCAGACTAATTGAAGAAGCCCAGAAACAAGGATACCAGCATATTGCTGACGGCACAAACGCTGATGATGTTTATGACTTTCGTCCCGGCCGTAAGGCATTGAAGGAACTGAATGTACACAGTCCGCTGCTTGAAGCCGGACTCGGGAAGGAAGAAATCAGAAAATTATCAGCCATTCTTGGCCTTCCCACAGCGGGCAAACCGGCATACGCCTGTCTGCTTACACGGATTCCCCACAACACCCGTGTAACTGAAGACGCGCTCAGAATCATTGAAGAAGCCGAAAGGTATCTTCATTCAGCAGGATTCCCTGATGTACGCGTCAGACATCACGGAGATATCGCCCGGATTGAGGTACCGCGACACATCATACCCCAGCTGGTTTCTTCGGCCCAACTGGCAAAGATCACAGCCCACCTGAAATATCTTGGTTACCGTTATGTAACCCTTGATCTGGAAGGATACCGCAAACCCGTCCCTCCGGAACAAAAAACATAATTCCATAAAGAGATTACCAATCCAAAAAATTCCCGGTATGTCACCTGAAGAAATCAAAAAACTTCTGCAGGAAGTTAGCGAAGGCAGAATCTCTCCCGATGAAGCCTACCACACCCTGAGGGATATGCCCTACCGTGATCTGGGGTTTGCAAAAATTGACAACCACCGCGAAATGCGCACCGGCTACCCTGAAGTAATATTCTGTTCAGGAAAGACTGTGGAACAGGTGCGGGATATTGTTGCATTTATGCTCACAAAAGATACCAATATTCTGGCTACCAGAGCCACGCCCGAAATGTATGAAGCGGTGCAGAACATATGCAAGGAAGCGGTTTATCATCCGCTGGCGCGCACCATTACCATCAAAAAAAAGGAACCGGAATTGCCTTCCACCTATATTGCAGTAGTTACCGCAGGAACTTCCGATATTCCGATAGCCGAGGAAGCGGCAATAACAGCCGAGATTTTCGGTAACCGGGTAGAACGGATATTCGATGTAGGTGTAGCCGGCATCCACAGGCTGGTTGACAATCTTCCCAGAATACGGGATGCGCGGATTGTGGTGGTTATTGCGGGAATGGAAGGGGCGTTGCCCAGCATTGTTGCCGGGCTAATCTCCCGCCCGGTCATTGCGGTACCGACAAGCATAGGCTATGGAGCTAATTTTCAGGGGCTTTCAGCTCTTCTGGGCATGCTCACCAGCTGTTCGTCAGGCATTGCGGTGGTCAATATTGACAATGGATTTGGAGCGGGATTTTTTGCCAGCATGATCAATAAATTATAAGGGACCATGGTTCCGGGAAAAGCACTCTTGCCGCTTTTCTACAATGCTCCGGCACAGTATTTCACCAAGTTCTTTCTGCACGCCAGCATAGTGATTGAAAAGCATTCGAACTACAACCGTCAGACCTACCTTAACCGGTGTATTATTCTGAGCGCAAACGGTCGCCTTTCGCTGAGCATTCCTGTAATTACCGGAAACCAACCCAACCCCCGCTACACCGATGTAAGAATTGATTATACCAAACGCTGGAACCTCGTTCACTGGAGAGCCATTGAATCGGCCTACCGGAACGCCCCGTTTTTTTTGTATTACGCTGACGCCTTTCATGACCTGTACGGGAAAAAAATTCCGGGCCTGTGGGACTGGAACCTGTCGCTTTTAAAGACCACCCTGCAGATTCTCGACATCAACAGCCAGGTAGATTTTTCGGAACGCTGGGAAACCAGCCGGAACGATATGGCCGATTACAGGAACACCATGCACCCCAAGCCTTCGCATCAGAAAGAAGATCCCTGCTTCAAACCGGTGCCATACTACCAGGTATTTCAGGAACGTTACGGATTTGTTTCCAATCTCAGCATCCTTGATCTGATTTTTAATGCAGGGCCTGATGCAACGGAGATACTAAAAGCTTCGGTTGTTCAATCACGAAGGGGATAAAACAAATAACAGCCCATTGGCGCAATCCACCAACCGGCAGTCCATAAAAAAGAGGATGACCGTTATTCTTCCGGCCATCCTCACCTGTAATCAGCGTACAGGACAGAAAGTTTAAAAGCGGAAACCAATGGTAGCCATTATCCTGGATGTATTCTGTTTCAGCTGGCTGTAATATTCCACTCCGTTATCTCCTTCAAAACCGGCATAATACATTGAGTGGCGAAAATCGCGCATTGCATATGCATAAGCAAAATCAACAAACATACTGCCGGAACGCACTCCAAAACCAGTTGAAAGGATGGACTGGGAAGCTTTGGCATTCAGTTGCCCCGATGCATAGGGACTTCCGTAATGCGCATACCCTGCTCTCAATGCGAGGTTCCCCAGTTTCAGTTCTCCGCCAAGCCGCAAATTGCCGGCCGACTTGTAATAATCCTGAATGTTCTTGTTGATATCATCATAGTTATCCAGGTCACCGTCGATTTTTGCCGTTGTGTAATCAATCAGCTCGTAATCAGCACTTAAGATGCCTACTTTCCCGAACTGTAAACCGCCGCTGAAGACCATTCGTAACGGAGTAACAACCCGGTAATCAGTAACGGTTACACCCGAACGGGCACTCATGGAAGACGGATTTCCTGAATCAAAATTCGACTTCATGGAAGTGGAAAATTCGCTTTCCAGATTATAGAACGTAGGCAGATGCAGTGAAAAACCAAGCCTTACCATTTCTACCGGTTTGGCAATGATTCCGAATTTGGCCGTAAAACCTGTTCCGCGGGTATAAAAGTATTCGCTGAACGTAAATGACTGGAAATAATCGATGGTATTGTTTGCATCCCACTCGGTATGCACCTTGCTCTCGTCATATAACAGGCGGTTCAGGCCGAGCGACATTCCAACATACAGCATATGGCTATAATTGGCACCAAAGGTGAGGGAATATTCGTCAATGCCGCCTTTGGTAACAATGTGACGTTCCTGCGACTGTCCGTAATCGTAATAACTCACATCGGAATAATAAGCCCAGGGCGGATTTTCATTATCGGGCAGGTAGATAAGATGAGTTTTCCAGGCCAGCATTTCATAATTTGGATTCAGTCTGTTTGTGTCAAGTCCATCGGCATTGAAAACAAATTCGTCGAGCAGAGAACTCTGGGTATTGGAGGCCGATATGGTTACATTCCGGTTGTAATCGGCCAGCCGGTTATAACCAACCCCGATGGCAGCGCCGACCCAGCCCTTATCGCGGTTGCTGTTAAATGCAAAGACTCCTCCCAGGTTATTGAAAAGAAATTTGTACTTGAAATCGTTGTATTTTTGGGAATAGAAGGTTGATTGGGTTTTGTCGTAATAGATATCGGGGGTAAACGTGAGTTCACTTTTCCGGTAGACGCCGATACCGGCGGGATTGATGCTGAGGGCTGAAAAATCAGCGCCCAGGGCACCAAAAGCACTACCCATAGCCACGGAACGTGCCGTACCCATAGGAAAGTACTGACTGAACCGTATTGCATCACCATCGTTCTGGGCCAGCAGAAAAAGGCTGCTGCTCATCAGAACCACACCTGTTATCAGTAATCGTTTCATATTATTGGATTTTTATAGCAAACTTTTTCCTTTCTGGTTGCCGGTAATTGGTTTACCAGCAACCATTCGGGAATATGTGTCAGTTGAATTACCTCCTGTGACCTCCTGAAGAAGAAGAGGAAGAAGACCTGCCGGAACTGCCGGAACTACCTGAGCTATAGGACCGCCCGGAGCTTCCGGAACTTCCTGAACTGCCAGAGCTGTATGACCGGCCTGAGCTTCCGGAATAGGATGAGCCGGACGACCTGCTTGAAGGGGTGTAAGACCGGCTGCTGCTACCGGAAGAGCGGCTGTATGAGCCGGAACTTCCTGAACGGTAGGTATTTCCGGAAGAACCTGATCCGGAACTCCTGTTGTAGGAAGGACGTGTGTAGCTTCCTTCGGAGTTGCCGTAGTAGGAACGGCTCCTATCGGGCGAGTTGTATGTGGAAGGACTGCGCCGCGGAGTGTTATAAGTACCCGTACTACCCGAAGGTCTGCTGTAAACAGGTTGGTAATTTCTGCGTTCGGTTCCGGCCGATCCGGCAGAGCGGGTGCCGGTATTACCGGATGAACCCTGCCCATAGCGCCCTGAAGGAACACGGGTAGTGGTAACATTGCTGCGGTTTGAATTTGGGTTATCATAATACCCGGTGGAACGGCGCCCGGTTGTTGACGTATTGGTCGTTGCTGCCGTGCGGGAAGTGGCGGTGCCGTTCTTCAGAGTGTTGCCGTCAGAAAACGACCTGCGTCCGGTTGTTGAAACATTGTAACTCCTGCCTGCGACTGATCTGTCAGAGGCGGTTGAATATCCACTGCTGAAACGGCCTCCCGATCCACCGGCACGACTCCTGTCGCTGTTCCTGTTGTAAATTCTTCCATAGGCCACGTCGTTCCTGTAGGAATAAGGTGTTCCATAATAATAGTACGGTGAATAGTATCCGTAGTACCCATCATAAAACCCATTGTAATAACCATGGCGATAGCCATACCAGTAATTTCCGTACCAGGGATCGTACCAGGCCCAGTAGTATGGCCGGTAACCAAAGGAATACCAGTAGGGATCGTATCCCCAGCCAAAACTGAAGCCCCAGTATGGATATCCGGCGTAAATGCTGATGCCCCAGTCCCATGGATTGTAGGTGTACCAGTAAAGATCCGTAAAGAAGGGATCATAATACCCCCAGCCCCAGTAAAAGGAAGAATTAAACCTCCTTATACGGGAAGTATAGTAATAGTCATAAGGGTCATAATCATAATAATTGTTGATAACCACTGATTTGTTCTGATCATCCGGTACATAGTCGGACTGATTGTTATCTCCCTCCTCTCTGCCGGAATAGTATTCCTGCTGTGAGGAAGAAGCAGTGGTATCCTGGGCATAAAGTTGCTGTTCCTTGGCGAGCCGGTATCTTTCATAATCAGACATGGTCTGATTGTCGCCTGTATTGGTTTCAGGCGCCGGCTGACTGACCCGGGCTGTTGAGGCAGGAACAGGGGCCGAGGCAACCACTGCCCTGTCCTTTGGAGAATAATAAATATCGTCGGTCACTGTGCCGGTCGTCTGGAACCCTGCTGAACAGGCCGTAAGCACTGCGGTCATTATCAGCATTATGGACAGTGGTGTTCTCATGGTTTGTTCCTCCCGATTATTTTAGTAAACTTGCATCCGTTTTTTCATTGCAATTCATAAAAATAGTAACAAATTTCATACCAAAACTCATTATGGCAAAAGTTTTAACAACGCGTTCTGAAAATTATTCGCAATGGTATAACGATCTGGTAATCAAGGCCGGACTGGCTGAGAACTCTGCCGTAAGGGGATGCATGGTGATAAAACCCCATGGATATGCAATCTGGGAGAAAATGCAGGCAGCACTTGACCGCATGTTTAAGGAGACAGGTCACCAGAATGCTTATTTTCCCCTGTTTATACCCAAATCGTTTTTCAGCAAGGAAGCCGCCCATGTTGAAGGTTTTGCCAAAGAATGTGCCGTTGTTACCCATTACCGGCTTAAAAACGATGAAACCGGAAAAGGGATCATAATAGATCCCGAAGCCAAACTGGAGGAAGAGCTGATTGTTCGCCCCACCTCCGAAACCATCATCTGGAATACCTATAAAGGATGGATCCAGAGTTACCGCGACCTGCCCATTCTTATCAACCAGTGGGCCAATGTTGTGCGCTGGGAAATGCGAACACGGCTGTTTCTCCGCACAGCAGAATTTCTCTGGCAGGAAGGTCATACGGCCCATGCTACTGCCGCCGAAGCGATAGAAGAAGCCCGGAGAATGCTTGATGTTTATGCCGATTTCGCTGAAAACTGGATGGCTGTGCCCGTAATAAAAGGAAAGAAAAGCGAAAGTGAACGGTTTGCCGGTGCAGTGGAAACCTTGTGCATTGAAGGGTTGATGCAGGACGGAAAAGCTCTGCAGTGCGGTACTTCCCATTTTCTGGGGCAGAATTTTGCCAAAGCGTTTGATGTAAAATTCCTGAATAAAGAAGGGACCCTTGAATATGTGTGGGCCACTTCCTGGGGCGTATCAACCCGACTGATGGGCGCCCTGATTATGGCTCATTCCGATGATAACGGACTGGTGATTCCTCCGCGTCTTGCTCCCCTCCAGGTTGTCATCGTCCCGGTATTCAAAACTGAGGAAGAACTGAAGAAGATCTCCGAAACTGCTGAGAAACTGATGGCCGGACTGAAAAAGGCCGGTATTTCAGTTAAGTACGATGATTCGGACAATCAGAAACCCGGCTGGAAATTCGCCGAATACGAACTAAAGGGTGTTCCTGTGCGCATTACCCTTGGCCCCCGTGATATTGCCAACGGAACAGCCGAAGTGTCGCGCCGCGATACCCTCGAAAAGAGCATTATACCTATTGAAAGCGTTGTCAATGAAATTCAGCCTCTGCTCGATTCCATCCAGAAAAACCTCTTCCAGCGGGCTCTTCGCTTCCGCGAAGAAAATACCCATGTAGCCAACAGTTACGATGAATTCAAGGAAATTCTTGAAACCAAAGGAGGATTTATTGCCGCCCACTGGGACGGAACCGTTGAAACAGAAGCAAAAATCAAGGAAGAAACAAAGGCTACCATCCGGGTTATTCCCTTTGATGCAAATCCTGAACCTGGCAAATGCATCGTTACCGGAAGGCCCTCTGCTCAAAGAGCGTTATTTGCCATAGCCTATTAATGCTTTATTCCAATTCCTGACTATGGCGCGCAGGACAATACTCCCCGTGTGGAAATCACATTACAGGGTACAGGGCCTGGATGCCGATCTCATATCATTGGCCAAGGTTTCCGCCTTGTGCAACTACTTTCAGGAATCGGCCGGACAACATGCCGATCATCTCGGGGTGGGATATGCTGCCCTTCTGAGCAAAGGAATGGTATGGATACTTTCCCGGCTTCGTATACAAATTGAGGCATATCCGATACTGGGTGAAGAAATCGTTCTGGAAACCTGGCCGGCCGGAATTGACGGGTTGTTCGCCCTGCGAAATTTTACCATCGCCCGGGCCAATGGACAAAAAGTCATTAAAGGAACCTCTGCCTGGCTGGTGATAGAGAAAGATACCCGGAAGCCTTTGCGCGATGTAAGTGTTCTGTTGAAAAATATTCCGGAAAATCCTTTTTATGCAGGGGAAAACATTGATATTCCGAAAGTAAGACCTGTGCAAGGCTTAACAAAAACCGGAACTGTTACAGCCTGTTATAGCGACCTGGATGCCAATGCCCATGTGAACAACAACCGTTACATCGAATGGACGATGAATGCATTTGATGCTGAATGGTATCGCACCAGGCGGATCCACGATCTGGCCATTTCCTTCCTCAACGAAATCCATGCCGGGAACACACTTGATATCCTTAAAGTGCAGACCGGACAAGATATCTGGCAGGTTGAGGGACATAGTGCCAATAACGGGGAGATTGTTTTCCGCTCTCTGGTTTCTTTTACTGACTATTTTTGAGGAAGAAGCGAAATAGATTTCCGATTTCCCATTAATGAATTTCCGATTTCCGATTTCCCATTTCCCATTGATGAATTTCCGATTTCCGATTTCCTATTTCCCATTGATATTTTCAGGTTTTCATAGCGTGATCTCATACAGGAAATTGGAAATTAGAAATTTTCGGTGAGTTGTGATTTCTGATTTGCGGATTTGCGATTCAATCGGTGTGCGTTCCGAGTCAAAGAAATCTCAAATCACAAATCAAATCACAATTCACAAACTGAACCCTGTAAATGAGCGTAAAGCTTAGAGCGTAAAGCGTAAAGAAATGGCGTTCATGACTTACCTCTCTACCCTACACTCTAAGCCCAATGCTTTACGCTATACGCTCTACGCTCTGCGCTGGAACTTTGGAACTCTGGAACATTGGAACCATGGAACTCTGGAACGCTGAAACTCTTGAATACGATGCCATTGTCCTTAATCCCCTAACGGGGAAAAGATTGGGTTTGGATCGTCA